>WYEB01000087.1_pt1 | contig 40327 bp, 57 predicted proteins | sample 6343061 | NCBI WGS metagenome assembly WYEB01 (sample SAMN13812332, study PRJNA600296) | hot springs metagenome | biome: ENVO:00000051; feature: ENVO:00002007; isolation source: sediment sample from Evening Primrose shelf | place: USA: Yellowstone National Park, Evening Primrose Hot Spring ... | reverse complement strand
ACTTATAGATGTTTTGAAGAATATATTAGTAAAGCATATGGATGATGAAAAAAGTATACTGAAAGGTGATGAATTTTACCCATTCTGACTATTTTCCAAAAAAAGATAATATATTTTTTTGACTACCTTTTTTATATGCATTCTTTAATTCCTCAATAGCTTTATTTACTCTATCTTCTGAAAAATCATGTTCATCAATTAATATTTTTCTTATTTTTTCTTCATCAACTTCTCCAAATTTTATATCTTCTTTATTTATTTCAATTACTGGCGGATCTTCAAAGAATTCTTCAAGTTCTTTCCATGAAATTTCTTTATAATATTTTTCCCATCCAACATATTTAAATAATCTTTCAGGATCTTCATTATTTTTTACAAGTTCATATGCAGTTTTTACTCCAATTCCAGGAATTCCATCAGGATTATAATCTGTTCCGACAATTAAAGCAAACCATATTAATTTTTTATAATCTAACTTTAAATAATTTAATATATCATTTAATTCAACAAGTTCTGGAGATATTTCAACTTCTACTCCTCTTACTTTTCTCTTTCCACTTATTGTTAAATTTCTTGCAACCCTTAATCCTCCAAATAATAATGAATCATAATCTTGTGATCCAACATAATCTGCAATTCCTTTCTTAACTAAATATGCAGCCTGTGCTTCTCCTTCAGAAGGAGCTTGTACATATGGGACTCCCATTGCTTCTAATAGTTCTTTTGATTCATCCACCATATTAAATTCCAATTTTGATGTAAATTCTGCATATTTTTTTAAATCTCCTTTTATACCCATTTCAATTGCTTTTTTATATTTTTCTTCCATCTTTTTTCTTTGTTCCTCTCTTAATTCTTGTTCTTTTTTCTTAAATTCTGGATGTTTTCCATCAAATACATAAATTACCTTTATTCCATACTCAATCAAATTCTTTGTCCTATAAAATAAACCTGATAAATGTGAAGTAATCCTTCCCTTTGAATCTTTTAAAGGTGTACCATCAGGTTGTCTTATTGCAGCTAAAAATTGATATAAAGCATTAAATGCATCTAATGCAACAACTTTTCCAGATAAATATGAAAAATCAACTTCTTTTATTACTGGTTTTATTAGCTCTCTTATCTCTGCTAAACCCATTTAAATAATTTATTTTATAATATTTTAAATTTAATTATTATTTTTTAAGTATTTTTCTATAAATTCCTTTACTGAAATTGCATTACCTTTTTCTATTAAATCTTTATCTTCGGATACTAAAATAAGTCCAAAATTCTTTGAGGCATATACATAAGATGCATCATAATATGTTAAATTTTTTTCTATTGCAATTTTAGTTATTTCAATAAATGATAAAGATAAATTTTCAATCACATTAAGTTCTTTTAATATTTCATAAATAACTTCAGAAGTTTCTATAAGATTGCTAATTCTCCTAAATATATGGTAATCTTTCCAGATAGCATTTCCAATTTCATAAAAAGTAAGATCTAATATATAAATATAATTATAGTCTATTTTATCAGTATAATCTCTATAAACAGTTAGAAGTTTATATAATGCAGAAGCATCAAATAAAAAAGCATTATCTTTCATATCTTGTTTCTTTAACTAATCTTGCGAATTCTTCTGGAGTAACATTTTTCATTAATTCGCTTAATTTTTCAGCTAATTTCTTTATTTTTTCTCTTTTTTTCTTTTCTATTTCTTCTTTCAAAGCTCTTTCTACAACATCTTTTATATTTATTCCCAATTCTTTTGCTTTTTCCTTTAAATTCTTATCTATTCTTATACTTATAACATCTGTTTTACTCATAATATATTGTATACAAAAATTGTATATAAATTTTTATATACTATATTATTTTATTAATATCAAATTAGAATAAAAATTTATGGTAAAAGTAATAAAAAGATCTGGTGAAGAAGAGGAATTTTTAGAAGATAAAGTATATAATTCATTAATTAATGCAGGAGCATCTGAAGAAGTTGCAAAGCAAATTGTAAAAGAATTAGAAGATTGGATAAAGATAGAAGGATTTGGAAAAATATCTACTGATGAAATTAGAAGATTTATATTTAATAGGTTAAGAGTATTGGAACCAGATGTATTAGAATCTTGGCAATTTTATGATAGAATATTTAAAGGAAGGATAACATTTAGTGATGGAAAAGTTTTGGTAGTTGATAAAGGTCATTTATATTTGGGGAAGAAAGTTAAAGATATAGGAAATAAAGGATTAGATAGATCAGAAGAGGTTAAAGAAATATTAGAAGAATTAAGGGAAGATATGAAATACGGTCTATCTCCAAAAACAGTTAATGCAAGATTATATGCATTATTTATGGGTGTATTAAGAAAAAGAGATATGCCTAAAGAAGAAAAGATAAAATCAATAGAATTAATAAACAATTTTAGAAAAGAAATGGGATGGAAACCTTATGAAATAAAGCAACCAATACAATAGTTTTTAATTTTTTAATTATTTGAAAAACTTCCAATTTTATAAGTTCATTCTAAATTAAAAAAGAGGATTGAATATAAGAATTAGATAATATAGATTAGAAAAGAATTATTCAACTGTAATAATTAACCTTTTATTATTTTTTCCTTTATTTTCTCTTCCAATAATTTTTATTCTTCCCACTTCCTTTGTAGATTTTACATGAGTTCCTCCATCTAATTGTATATCAATATCTCCAATACCAACTACTCTTAGAACATCATATTTTTCATATCTTTTTTCATCCATTAATCTTTTTAATTGTGGCATTTTTTCAACTTCTTCTTTGCTTACAAATTTTGCATAAACTGGTAAATCTTTATTAACAATTTCATTTGCTTTTTCTTCAATCTTTTTTACTAATTCATCGTCTAATTTATCTAAATCGAAATCTATTCTTGCTTTATCTTCATATATTTGGCTTCCTGTAATTTTTACATTGCCGAACATATTATTTAATACTGCAGACAATATATGTAAAGCTGTATGTAATCTCATTAATTTATATCTTCTTTCCCAATTTATTTTTCCTTTAACAATATCTCCAACTTTAAAATTTGGTTCTTTTTCTAATAAATGTATAATATTTCCTTTATCATCATAATATGTATCTATTACTTTTATTCCATTTATTTCTCCAGTATCTCCCGGTTGACCACCACTTCTTGCATAAAATGCAGTTTTATCCAAAATAACTTCTTTTCCTCTAATTTCGACAACTTTTCCTTCAAATTCCTTTAAATATTGATCCTGCCAAAAAAGTTTTTCAGTCATAGAAAATAATATAAGGATATTTTTATTTGTCTTTCTTTTAAAGATATAATCATGGGAAAATCAGATAGTTTAGATAGTATAATAGGAGATGATATAGAAAATATAAATCCTGCAGCTATATATTATTTTACAAAAGGATTTATAGAAGAATGTAAAAATCTTAGAGTATGTGAAGTAGGAGAAATAAGAATTGAAAAAGTATTGAGATATTTGGGTTATGGAGAAGAATTAGTTATGCTATTTGAAAATAATGGAAGCTTAGTTAAAAAAATGCTAAAATATATGAATATAAATTATAAACGTTATGAAAATTCAGGAAGAGAATTTGCAGAAAAGTATTTTAGTTATAATTATGCAGAAATATTTGATATTGGACCAGAACGTGTAGCGGAACTTATTAGTAGATGCGTGTATAGTAAATCATATTATTTTCTATTTAGAGAGAATCCTCCTAAAAATAAAATAGGAAGGATGCCTTTACATTATTAATAATTTTTTATTCCCCAATTATTGTTATGAATACTCTTCTTTCTCTAGATTCAAATAATTCTAAAAATATTATCCTTTGCCATGTTCCCAACAAGGGTTCTCCATCTTTAATTGGTATACATAAAGATTGAGATAATAAATTTGTTTTTATATGTGCTGTTGCATTAATATTTCCCTCATAATTATGATGATATTTTATATTTAATGGTAATATTCTATTAAAGAATTCTTCAATATCCTTAAATATTGTTTTATCATTTTCTTGTATTATTATACATGCAGTATTATGTAATGAAAATAATGATATTATTCCATTTTTTATTCCAGATTCTTTTAATACTTCATTAACCTTATTTGTTATATCTATAAAATCATATGGACCTTTTGTTTCTACTTTTATTTCTTTTTGATATATTTTCATTAATTTATCTTTAATTATTTATTTTTAAGGATATTATATATATTATTATTAATGAGTGACAACTTAGATAAAAGATTAAAAAGATCAGTATCAGATAATATGCAAGTAGAATACAAAATACCAAACATTATAGCATACATAATTGCCTTTACAGGGATGTATGAGGAATATTGTCATACAAATCTTCTTGGGTCAGAAATAGAAAAAATAATAGATAAAGTAGGAGAAAAATTAGGAATACAACATCCATTTGCTGGAAAGTTTTCAGAGTACTTGTTGGAAGAAGCCATATTAAATGAAATTGAGTACATGCCAGTGGAAAAGAAGGAGCTGCTTCGAATGCTTGCAATGGGTTATCTATTAAAGGTTATAAAAGATTATAATAAAGGCCAATGCATAGAAAAAGGAAAAGAAGGAGATATATTGTCAGAATATTTGTATAAATTTATTAAATCAGAAATTTCAAAAGCACCTGAAGGCTTATTTTATAGAAGAATCTCCTAGTATTTTTAATTGGACCCGCCGGGATTTGAACCCGGGATCTCCGGCTAGCGAGGCCAGAATCCTACCACTAGACTACGGGCCCTAAAATATAATTATTCAAAAAATTATATAGTTAATAAAATCTGAAGAAGTGCAAGTACATCTAAAACAACAATACTTCCAGCCGCGAATTTTATATATTCATTGCTAAAAAATGATGGATTCCATAATAAGTATAGTTCTATTAATGTACCAGCTATTATAAATATACTTGCTAATAATTTACCTTCCATGCATGGTATATAAAATTTGGGAAATATAAGTTAATGCTTATCAAATATGATTTATATAGATTATAAAAAATTTATATTATCAATTTTCCTTTTCCTGGAGATCCAATAGATTTTGCAATTTCTTCCCATTTTTCTCCAAAGTTTTGTTTATATAATTCTATTATTTCACTTGTCAATAAATTTTCTCTTTTTAATTTCCAATATGATACTGGTATTTTATTTTTTAGCATTTCCTTTATTAAATCTTCAGTTTTTATTCCTTTATTTATATTTAATACCTTATCTGTAGGTTCTAAATGTTTTATGTTTATTCTTCTCCTTTTTATATCTCCATCTACCAATACGAAATTATTATCAATTACATCGATTACTACACAGTATCTTCCAGCTTCTCTTCCCTTTAATTTTATACATACTCTACCAATGTCTAGTAGCATTTTTATTGATTAGAATTTAATATTTTTATTTTTTCCCTTACCTTTTCCTTTAATAAATTTTCTAAGCATTTATGACATAAATATCCTCCATATTTTCTGCTAACCCTTTTTTGTGATAAATTTAATCTTCTATATTTTGAAGGATGCAATGCAGGTAATCCTTGCAATTTTCTTCCACATATTGCACATCTTGGTACATTTCCTTTTCTTAATTTTACAATTATTGATATTCTACCAGAGGGTGTTTTTCTAATTAAATATGTCTTAGCCATTTTTATTATCTATTTTAGATTTTTTTATAAATCTTGAGTAAATGATATTAAATATTAATAAAAGAATTTGTACTAAAATATATAATATTATATATAGAATTAAAGGATTTAACCAATTTATATTTATTATTGGCAAATTAAATGGTAATGTGTTTGTTATAGAATTTATAGATAATAATTTTGCTTCATATGTTCCATTTAAACTTATTACATTGTAATTTGCATGATAAAATCCTAGAAAACTCTTATTATAATATATAGCAAAATCTTGGTTATATAATATTGGATTTGTTATTAATATATTTGTCGTATTATTTATATTTGTAACATAGAATCCTGATTGAAAGCCAAAAATAACAAAAATCAATATAATTATTCCAATTATAGTAACAATCATTGTATGTTTCATTACTTTTGAATATACTTTTGTAAGTTCTTCCATAATATTATTTAATTCTTCTAATTTTCCAGATTTAAAACTTTCAATATATTTTTTCTGTATTTCTTGTAATTTTTTCTGATGTTCTTTTATTCCAGTTAGTCTTTCAATTATTTTTATTACTACAGTTACTAATATAACCAAAAATAATACATAGAAGAACAATAAATCTATCATTTTAGATATTTTCCAATTAATGGTATTAAATATAAAGCATCTGCTCTCTTCAAGTCATTATATATTTGTCCAGCTATTACTATTAATAATAATATACTTACTCCAGATACTGCAGAACTTAGTATATCACCTAAGGATGCTAATAATCCCATTAAAAATCCAGATAAATATCCTATGGGGTCTATATATTTTTTTAACGTATCTTCTACAATTCTTGGATCTCTTGTATATACTGGAGAATTTGGATTGCTTGTTAAATAATTTGCTAAATTTTTTGGATCTAAACCTGTAGCATATATCCAGAATTTAGATATAAACATTCCGCCAATTGTAAATAATAAGAAATAAAATATTATATGAAATATATTGAATGGAATGTATAAATAACTAATTCCAAACTGTCCGATATTTATTATTATATTTGGTGGAGATAATAATTGTACAATTGGATTATTAGGATTGAATCCAAATAAAGATTGTACTTCAATTATTAATGCATAAATAAATATTGCAGGAATTACAGAAGTATATAATAATTGTATTGGATATTTGATTATTTCTCCATTAATGTTTAAATATAATAATGGGACTTCTATTTTTAATGATTGTAAGTATACTGCGAATATTAATATTCCTATAGTAATTATTGCAGCAAATAAAAATGCAAGACCTAAATTAATATTTCCTTGTGATAAATATAAAATTCCTTCTGGTATATATCCTGTTGGTTGTGCAAATAAACTTGGTGAACTAGATGGAGGAGAAAGAGGATTAAATAATCTTAAAGCTAATGCAATACTTATTACAGTTAAAATAATGATATTTATTCCAGATGTAATTCCATATTTAAATGAAAAGTCATCTAATAATAATATAATAAGTCCTCCAATAAATAATTGTAAAAATAAAATAATATCTAGAATTATTGGATTTATTCCCAAAAATATATTTGGCGCTATATTTCCACTTGTAATTAAAATTATACTTTCTAATATAATAAATATTAATGCAATGAATCTTGTATAATTATCAAATTTTGTTTTTCCTTCATCAGTATTTATATTAATATTTATTATTCCAAGACCAACTAATAGTTGCATAAAAATTCCTGCAACAACTACTGGGGCAATTCCTACACTTGCTAAAGTTCCTAAATTTGATCCAAATAACCATAAAAATTGTTCAAGTCTTGCAGAAACTTCTGGGGATATTCCAAATAAAGGTATTGATGCTAAAACAGTATATAATGCAATTACTAATAATGTATTATATACTCTTTCTCTTAAAGATAATAATTTTTTTGGTTCCTCAACAGTTGGTAAATATGAGATTATTTTATCTATTATACTCATAAATAAAACTAATTGAAAACATTTTTAAATTATTAATCAGCTTTTTCTCCAGAAAAAGTTTCTTGTTTCTTACTTGTTCCTCCAAGATCTATTGGTAACTGTGAGAATATTGAAACAGAATATGGAGAATATCTTGTATATTGAATATATTCCGGAATAACTTGTGTTCCTCCATATGGTAATGATGTAGTAAATTGATATGGAATATTTCCATATATATCATAAGGCCCAGCACCAGCTAATAAATTAGAATATTCACTTCCATAGATTGTATTAAATTTATTAGCATAATATCCGCCAGGTTCATGTACAATTGTTACTTTTTTATTTTCTAATATATCTCTAAGTTTCTCTAATTCTGATGCAATTACGTCATCCCATCCCATTCCTAATGGTAAATGAGTATCTTCTCCAGCTTGTGTTTCATGAACATGCAAATGTCTAATTTCTGGTTTAATTTCTTCAACCCATTTTAATATATCATCCTTTTTATATCCATATTTTTCAAACATTTTTATATGTCCCACATCCAATGTAGCTCCTATCCTTTCTTTGACAAAATTATCTACACTACCATATTTTTTCTCGATTTCATTTTTTAAATCAGAATATTTTTCTATTACTTCTTTTACTTTTTCCCTTATATTATTTAATAATTTCTTCCATATATCTGGTCTTGTAGCGGGTGCTCCAGGGTACGATTCTTCAATATTTATATAACTTAAATATTTATCAAAATCTTTATACCAATTTTGATTTCTATCTTTTTCCCTTTCAATTTCTCTTTCAATTAACATTTTAATTCCCTCAGCTATTACTTCTGGGGCTGTTTTTATTGCAACTTCTTGATATGGTTTTACAATTGGAATTGGAAATTCTGAAAATACTGTATTTTTTAGTTGAGATAATAAATAATCAGTATATTTGACAGATGAATCTATATCATTTATAAAATCATATATTTTATTTACGAAATAATCTCTATATGCTGGACTATTATTTTTTTGTACAACCTCTTTAGCAAATTTTGATATTTCATTTTCATAGTTTTCTATTTTCTTCAAATTTTCTTCAAAACGTTGCTTATATTGGAATATCTTATCTTTTGCAGCTTTCCTTAAATTTGGATCTGCAATATCATTTATATTATTTTCTATTGCATCGATATATTCTTTTACTTTTTCTAAAAAAGATTTATATCTCTTTAGATTGTATAAAAACTCTCCTATTTTTTCCTGATCTGCAGCACTATATCCAAAAGAAGTAAATAATTGATTATTATCTAATAAATATTTTTTTATTGGATAAAAATTTCTATCAATATCATTAAATATATTCATCCATACTTTTTCATTTTCTTTATAAATTTCATCAACAACAGATGTAGGCCTTTCTTCTTCCTCTTGAGTACCTGATGACTTTCTAGCTCTTTCTACAGCACCAGGTAAATATTTTTCAGGCATAACAAATCCTATATATTCATAATTTCCGTTTAAATGGATGTATGCAGCTTCATGTTTTGCAAAAGCCCATGATGGTACATTTTTTTCTAATGTTCCCATATCAATATTCTTACTAGTTAATATATTGTATTGTTCTGATGTTATATATCCCAGCCTATATAATTTTTCTGCAAAAGATCTTCTAAATTCATAATTATTTAATAGTTCTTTTTTTAAGTTTTCTTCAAAATCTTTATCCCATTCTGTTAATGTAAGATCTCCGGCATGCATATTTACTTTAATTGGTTCTCCATAAATTTTTGACATTATTTCTGCACTCTCCAATATTGCTGATGTTTTATAGGCCATTTGTTTTATATTATCCTCTCTTATATTTCCTTTCTCATCTGTTGCAGGTAATTGGAAATCCTGTTCAGGAGCATGAATTGTAACTTCTACATTATTTATTTTTGCATTTCTTGCAATTTCTTCAAATATTTGTCTTGGTATATTTGCCCATTGCCTGGAAAAAGAAAATGTTTGTATTTCTACTCCAGGATATCCTGAAGATATCTTTGATAAATATTCTTGTAATTGATTTACGTTTTGAGGACTTGTACTAGTAGATATCCTTCTATTATACAATTCCTTTGGATATTTTTTATCTTCATTTTCATTAAGATGTTTTTTATCTTCTTCATCCATTTATATATAATGGTTTCTCCGAATTTAATAGTTTAACATATTGAAGGTCTTTTTAAATATCATATATATTTTCCATGCAGTATCTATTGTTTTTTCTTTTGTATCTTCGATTATTGGTTTTGTTTCTTCTTCAATAACTTTCTTTTTTACATTTTTTTCAATATTGCTAATATCTTTACCAAAAGTTGATATAAATTTAAGTAACCATATTATAATATTTCCTAAGGTTGGAAATATTAATGAAATACCTGATTCTTTCTTTTCCTCTTTCTTTTCCTCCCTTTTTTCTTCTTTTCCTCCCTTTTTCTCACTTTCTAAATATTTTTTTATCCAAGTAATACTTGATAATGCTCTCTTTATTCTTTCATCCTTTTCTAATTCTTCTACAAGTTCTTTTGTCCATCTTATTTTATAAGGATCATTTTTTATTTCTTCAGGTTTTGCATTGGATTTATTAGCAACTATTTTTAATAAATTCTCATCATTTTTTATTATATCATATAGAAACATCTCCAAAATTAAATCAGACATACTTTTTATATAGTCATCTGTTAATCCAGTTATATATGCTAAATCTTCGCTTTCTTGATTTATTATTATTGAATCATATTCTTCTTTTTCAACTAAATAAGCTCTGAGTATTATATCTATCCTTCCTAAAAATGAATACATCCTTGTATATGTATCAAATCTTCCAGTTCCAACAATAGTAGGTATTGCCCTTGCTGTCATATCAATTTCATATAATGGTATATAAGATTTTTCTACTTCTTTTCCCTCTTTTTCATCATAACTTTTTATTTTTATCTCATTTTGGTTTGCTATTAATGATATATTTATAATTGCTGTTTCAAATGCATTTACAACATCTACAGGCTGATCAGGATTTTGTAATAATTTTCTTGCAAATTTAAAATATGGTTTTGCAAATTCAACATAATATAATAATGAACTTAATTCATGTTTTAAATAAGATTTTAATAAATTAATTCTATCATATAAAATTTTTTTATTATTTTCAAGCCAACTATAAAATTCTATTAACCTACTATTTAATAAATTATATATTCTTCTATTTATTATCCCATTATTAAGTAATTCATTCAAATCTCTTGGAGTAGTATTTTCTGGATTATTAAATAATGAATTAAATAATTCTTCTCCTATTAGTTTTTTATTCTTAAATTTTTCTAGTTCAGATTTTAGATCTGCTAGAAAAAATAGATCTACAATACTTGGAAATCTTGATGCCTGTAAATTTCTTAAAGAACCTGCACCTCTTGTAGAATCAACATTTGATAACCATCTATCTTTTAATGCTAAATAACTTGCAAGTGCTTCATCAGACTTTTTTGATAATAAATTTTCATATAAAACATATATTGAATATAGTTGTTTATATTCATTTAAAATAGAAATAATTGTTCTTGTTAATGTATTAATTAATTCTGCTAATGATCTTGCATTATTTAATACATTTGTTAATCTTTGACCCATTTCTCCAAAAAATGAAGATGCAACAGATGATGTGAAATCATCAGATAATTTATTAATATTCATTTTTAAACTATCTCTAATAAAATCTACAAGCCAAAAATATATGTGTTCTATCTTTATATTTGGATTATCTAATATAAGTTTTATTTCTAATATTTTATGTTTATTATCTTCAATATTTTCATTCCTTAAATCATCAATTCTTATGTTTTGCATATATCCATTTAAAATATTTTGAAAAATAAAAATTTTAATATGTTAGAAGATACTTATATCTAATGAAAATGAATTTAATAATATTACCAGGTAAGGGATTTGACGAAGATGACCTTTTTAACTTCTTAGATATATTGGATGGTAGAACATATATTGCTATAAAAGGTAGAAAAATTGGAATAGGAAAATATAAAAGTAAAGTATTACCTGATTTTGATGTACATGAAATATTTTTAATGAAAGAAAATCATTTTGATAGGTTAATATATATTTCTGATGAAGGATATAAAGAATTTTTGGATGTGGAATTCCAAGCAATATTTACAAGGTTTATAGATTCATATAGGACAGTTATATTATCCTCTTTATCCCAAATAGCTTTTTTAAAATCTGGTTTATTGGCTGGAAGAACAATAACATATAATTATGATGAATATCCACAATATTTAAAATATTTTCCAGATTATGGGGTAAAATTAGTAACAAATGCAGATTATGTAGTGGATAGAAATTTAATAACTGTAAAGGGAAGGGATTCTATATATACTTTAGGAGAAAAATTAAAAGAAATAGAGGAAGAATTAAAAAGAATTACTATATAAATTATATTTACTTAATTCTTTATTAATATAATAAAATCCAATAAATGATAATATTAATAATAATGGAAATATTGATCCTATCATAGATATTTTAAAATATTTATTTATATTTTGGTTTCTTAAATAAATAACAATATTATATAATTTCTTTAATATTAAATAATTTGATATTCCAATAATTATTAAACCAGGATATGTAATAAAAATAGATATAAGTATTCCAATATATATTATTGAAAACAAATTGTTTGGATAATATTCTTTATTTATTATTTTTTCAATTATCCTAAATACTTTCTTTAAGTATTCTATAGATATAAAGTATGAAATAATTGAAATAATAATTAATATAATCAAAATTGTTCCTAGAGAAATTAAATTAAGAGAAATATATAATATGGATAAGGATAGAAATGGACTAAATATTAATGTAAATGGACTCATAGTACTATTATATGTAGAGAAAATAGAGAGAATTATAAATAATAAATATGATGAAAAACCAAAAATACTAGATATATATGCAATTTTTGAATAAATATTTAGGTTATTTAAGAATTCTGATAAATTTTCATCCATTTTATATTTTTCAATTTAAATTTTTATAAACGCCGCGGGTGGGATTTGAACCCACGCCCCCTTTCGGGGATATGGTCTCGAGCCATACCCCTTGGTCCGCTCGGGCACCGCGGCATATTTATATAATTAATTTTAATATTTGATAAATGAATGAATATAAAGATATTATAAATATATATGATGTAAATATAAAGGAAGAAAAAGATTATGAAAGATTAATAAAGTTATTTGGTGTTAAAGAAATTAATGATATTATATTAAATAATTTAAAATATCTAACTGGTGATTTACATGTTTTGTTAAGGAGAAAATTTTTCTATGCTCATAGAGATTTTGATTTATTGTTAAATAAATATAGTGAGGGAAAAAGGTTTTTTCTATATACTGGAAGAGCACCTTCTAAAAGTAAGATGCATATTGGTCATTTAATTCCATTTTTATTAACTAAATGGTTTCAAGAAAAATTTAATGTAAATGTATATATACAAATACCTGATGAAGAAAAATATTGGGAAAAGAAAGCAGATAATTATGAAGAAATAAGAGAATATGCATTGGAAGATGCAAAAACAATAGCATCTTTAGGATTTGATCCCGATAAAACATTCATATTTATAGATTCAGAATATATAAAAAACATGTATAAAGCTGCAATTTATATTGCAAGGGAAATAAATTTAAATACTGCAAAATCTGTTTTTGGATTTAATGATAATTCAACAATTGGTTTACCATTTTATATTGCATTGCAAATTGTTCCAACATTCTTTGAAAGAAATATTCCATTGATTCCATGTGGAATTGATCAAGATCCATATTTTAGATTACAAAGGGATATTGCAGAAAAATTTGGATATTATAAAGCTTCTACAATTTTATCAAAATTTGTATGGGGATTGCAAGGTCCATATACAAAAATGAGTGCTTCTGATCCAAAATCTGCTATATTTGTTGATGATGATTATGATACAATAAAATATAAAATATTTAAATATGCATTTTCTGGTGGAAGAAGTACGTTAGAAGAACATAGAAAATATGGAGGAAATCCCGATATTGATGTTTCGTATTTTTGGTTATCTGTATTATTTGAAGAAGATGATAATAAATTAAAGGAAATAAGAGAGAAATATATAATGGGGGAATTAACAACAGGAGAATTGAAAGAATATACTGTTAATAAAATATGGGAATTTCTAAGTAAAATACAAGAAAGAAGAAAGAATATTAATATTGATAAGTTTATGTATGATGGAAAGTTAGCAAAGGAAATGTGGGAATGGGAGTTTAGAATATAAATGAAAATAAAAGAAAAACCTGAGGACTTTATTGTTAAAGAAATAATTGATTTAGATAAAAAGAAAGAGGGAGAAACATTTAGATATTTTTTAATGAGAAAAAGAAATATAAATACAATAAATGCAATTAAAATAATTGCAAGGAAATTACATATTTCAAAAAGAAAAATATATTTTGCAGGAGAAAAAGATAAAAATACATTATCAGAACAATATATTGCTATAAGAAATTTTAATGATTTTAAAGATGAATATAATTTTGGGAATGTATATTTAAAATATGTAGGATCATATGATGAACCATTAAAGATTTCTGATATAAAATATAACTATTTTAGAATAACTATAAGAGAATTAAGCAATGAAGAAATTAATATATTCAATAAAAATATAGAAATATTTGATAAATATTATTTCAATTATTTTGATGATCAAAGATTTGGAAATAGGGGAAATAATTATATAATTGGGAAATATATAATTAAAAGAGATTATGAAAATGCAATAAAAATATTTTTAACAGATTATAAAAATGAAAAAAGTGAGGATGCAATAAAGGCAAGAAAATTTTTATATGAAAATTGGGGTAAATTTAAAGAAGCATTGAGAATATTTCCAAATTATTTGGATGTTGAAAGATCATTATTAAATTATTTATCAAAAGAGGAAAATTATAAAAGGGCATTAAAATATATACCAAAGAGACTATTAAAGATGTTTGTTCATTCATATCAATCATATTTATGGAATAAATTGTTATCTAATTATATAAAAAATAATTATGGAGAAAATTATTTTATAGAAACAAAAATTGGAAGATTTTATATAATTAAGGATAAAAAAGAAATTGAAAAATTAAAGGATATAAAATTCCCATTAATTGGATATGATATAAAAGATAAGAATATATATAAAGATATATTAAATGAAGAAGGAATAAATTATGAAGAACTAAAATTTGAAGATAAACCATCTTTAACATTATTATCAACAGAAAGAAATATTCTATCAGAAATAAGAAACCTGGAATATAATATAAAGGATAATATTATAGCAATTTCCTTTATCTTGGATAAAGGTTCTTTTGCCACAATGTATATAAAACATTTATTCTCAAAATAAAGGAATGATAGAAAAGGAATATATAGAAAATTTAAAGGAAAAATTTAGAGAATTTGAAGATAAAAAAGATAAAATAATTGAAGTAGGAGTAAAATTAAATAGAACATCAAAATCAATAATATATTCAGTAATAAGAGGTGATATAAAATCTGCAAATGAATATATGATCGAAATGGACAAGTATAAAGAAGAAATGGACAAAATTGTAAGAGAAGAACCAAGATTATATAATAATGCCATGATAAGTTATCAAGAATATGCAGAAGCAAAAATATTCTATAATTTTATATTAAATAATAGAATACCAAAAAATGATGAATTAAATGTTGATGAGTATTCATATATTATGGGATTGATGGATTTTGTTGGAGAATTATATAGAAAATCAATAGAAGAAATGCTAAAGAATAATTTAGAGTTTGCTGAGAGAGCTAGGGAAATTATATATGAGATATATCAAAACATGTTATATATGGAATTTAAAAATTATGATATAAGAAGAAAGGTAGATTATGTTGGTGATATATATAATCTATTAACTGATAAAATATTTATGAGAAAAGTTTCTAGAGAATAAAAGATATATTATATAATATTAGGGCTAATAATATTATAGATATAGATGTAGTAATCATTTTCGATTCTTTTTTATCTAGGAATATTTCTAATATAGATTCCATTGTTTTTCCTCCATCTAATGGATATATTGGTATCATATTACCAATTCCAAGTCCAACATTTATTACAAATAACCAAAATAATAATGATTCAAAAAAATCAGTTCCAGGGACTTTATAATTATATTCTTGTTCAGTTACAATTCCTATAAATGGTTTACCATCTTTGTTAGTTAACTTAATACTAAATAATCCTGCACTTGTATTCAATAAAATATATTCACCAGGTTCTGTATTATTTAAAGCATTTTCAATTTGATTTAAGTATAGTATTTGATTTCCATTGATAGAATATAAAATTGTATTATTTGGGATAACATTATATGCATATGTATTTGGAAGAGTATATAATATTTTTACATATGGAGTTGCTAAATTAAATATAGAAATTATATATAGAGAAAATAGAAATAGTAGTAGAAATATTAATCCAGCAATTATATTTATAGCAGCACCTGCACTATATATTTTTATCTGTTCTTTTTTATTCAATTTCTCAATTTCTCTTTCATCAGGTTCAACAAAAGCACCTATTAATGGTCCCAAATAAAAGAATCCCCAAGATTTTAAATCTAAATTATTTTTATATACTAAAACACCATGTGAGAACTCATGTATAAATGCCGCTATGAAGATTGCAATTATTGTTTGTGCTATAGGTAATGTTATAGGACCATATGATATACCAGGTAATGCTGGAGCATATGTTGGAGTTTTTGTTAAAATTCCAAAAAATAAGAAGAAAACCGCTAACGATATTAATATAGGGCCTAAAATTAATGATGATATGGATAAAAATTTTGAAAATTTTGAATTAGATATTTTTTTCATTATTTCTACTAATTTTTTTGTCCTAAACATTCCATAAATAAATTTATAATCAGTATTTTCTTTTTTTAAAATTTTTAGAAATATAAATATTATATTGATAGCTAAAAAAATTATTAATATGCTGAAAATACTGCTGTTTGATATATATAGATTATAACTCATTTACTTAGCTGTTTTTCCAGCAACCAATGTAATTTCTGATTTCTTTGGTCTTAATGCTGTTGATTTACATTTTCTACATCTAACAAGACCTGCTCTTACTTTTTCAGGATTTGCCCTAATCCTGGCTCCACATTTTCTACATATAAATATCCTATCGAATTTTCTTGCTTTAATCTCTGGTAATAAGTTTGAAGCCATTATAGAAATAGATTATCAATAATATTTATAATAATTTGTATTCTGCCATATTTATATATAAGGGACCTTCAGGTCTTAATATACTTTGCTTTATATAAAATCTATCTATTAAAATATCATCAGATATATATTTAGATAATTTTTCAATTGATTCTTTAAATTCTTTTTTATTTATTATTTCTTTTATTCTATATAATGTAATATGTGGAGAAAAATTATAATCTCTATCAATTTTTATTTTATATAGTTGTTCATCTATTAAATTATGTAAATTAATTATATCTTCATATCCTTCATATATACCTATCCAAACTACTCTATCTCCAAATGTTCCAATATTACCAATTTTTATACTAAATTTATTATAATTTATATTTTTTAATTCTTCTTTTATTTTTTCAAATATATTTGGCTGTACATCTCCAATAAATTTTAATGTTATATGAAAATTTTCTCTTTCAACAGGTTTCCCATATATACCTCTTAAACCCTTTCTTATTTTCTCTATTTCATCTTTTATCTTTTCTGGTAGATCTATTGCTATAAATATCCTCATAAGAGAATTATTGCAAAAAATATAATATAAGTTATATAGGATAGATATTCTTGTAATTTTCTATTTTTTCTATTATTTAAAATTGGTATAACAAATTTATAGTTTGATAATGGATATAATGGAATAATTCCAGATACTGTTAATGAATCCTCAATAATATGTAATAAAAATGCTAGAGAAAATAAATAAAATATTTTCATTATAAAAAATCCTAAAAGAAAAAATATTATTATTGGAAATATAGAATGAGTAAAACCTCTATGTTTAAATAATTTCAGTAAAAATAAAATAAATAAATAATATGGATATAATAGATATTTTAAAATTTTTGATTTTTTAGTAATCTCATATTGTTCATTTGCCCATTTATAAATTTTATAATCATAATCTGGTATTACGCAAATAATCCCAACTATTATTGATAAAATTATTGAAGATATTTTATCAAAATCAAATATATAGAAAAATATAAGATATGTTATAAATGATGATAATGCCTGATGAAGTCTAATTATCATAATTTTTATCAATATCTAAAAAATATTAAACTATATGGATGATACAGATTATGATAAAATAATTAACAATTTACTGGGACTTGAAAAATATAGTGAAGTTCTACTTGGTTTTAAAAAATATTTAGATAGTATAAAAGAAGATATAGATAAATTAAAATCTGAAATTGAAAATAACAAGGCAGAAAATAAAAGAATTGAAGATAGATTGAATTTGTTAGAAGATAAATATAATAATATTTCAAATGATATAAAAAACATATATAATTTATTAGATGAGATAAATAAAAAGCTAAATGAAATAAATAAGAAATTAAATGAAGAATATATAAATGAAAAGATAGATAATTATAGATACAAATTATTATTGGAAAAATTAAAAGAATTAGATGGTATATAAATTAGTAATTGTAGTTAGAAAAGATTTGGACATTGGAAAGGGGAAATTATGTACCCAGGTAGCTCATGCTGCTGTTGAAGCTGTTTTAAATCAATTAGAAAAGGATAAAGATATAGTAGAAAAATGGAGGGAGGAAGGTGCAAAGAAAATTGTCGTATATGTAAGGAATTTAGATGAATTAATGAATATATATAATCAATCTATATCTTTAGATTTAAATACTATTTTAATAAAAGATGCAGGATTAACCCAATTAGAGCCTGGAACTATTACTTGTATAGGTATAGGCCCAGATATAGAAGAAAAGATTAATAAAGTAACTGGTTCATTAAAATTATTATGAGTGAAGAATTAATGGATGTATGGAATGTAGAAATAAAAACTTCTTTTGATGTAAATAATATAATTTATGAAAAGAAAGTTTTAATTACAATTAAAAATCATTCTCCCTATGTTAGAAAATTTGAAGTAGGAACTAAATATATAAATATAAAGGACCAATATGAAGCATTAAAATTCAGAATTCGTTATAATTTAATTTCTCCTGTAGTAATATCTATAGATAAATATAGGAAAGAAACTATTGAAGTTCTTATACCAAAGGTAAATCATCATTTAGGAGACAATATTGTATTTTATGTAAAGAACCTTGATAAGAATGAAGAAAAGGAAATACAATACAATCTATAAAAATATAGCAAAAAGAAGAATTTTTGAATTATATAAATTAGCTTTAGAAAATATAGATAATATTGAGTTAGCTAGAAGATATATATTTATACTATGGAAGATAAAAAATAAAGCAAGAATAAAATTACCAAAAGAATTGAGGAATAAATTTTGTAAAAAATGTTATACTCCTTGGGTTGTTGGAAAAACATTGCAGATAAGGGTAAGAAAAGGTAGAATTATATATAAATGCTTATATTGTAATAGGGTAAAGAGGTTTATAATAAGAAAGATTTAAAAAATATTTATTTTAAAAATAATCTTAGGGCGGCCAAAGTGGCCGGGAAACACCCGTACCCATTTCGAACACGGAAGTTAAGCCGGCCCACGTCCGTGCGAGTACTGGCGGTAGCTGGGAAAGCACGGAAGCCGCCCGACTAAATTTATAAAGATTGTTAAATGAATATTGAATTTTATTGACTTAAGTTATTCAAATTCAAATATTATTGATAAAATAAATGAATATTATATTAAGGAAGGTTTAAAACTATTATTAAAAACTTTATAAATTTTCAGTTTGCCCATCAATCATCACCATTCAGATCGTTGATCCATCATCATCTCTCTAGAAATATTATTTTTAAATCTATTTATAATTTAATCATAAAATGGTACAGAAGACTCATGTTAAGAATATCGGAATTGAAGGTATAAATCCACCTGAAAAAGTTTGCGATGATAAAAAGTGTCCATGGCATGGAGAAATAAGAATTAGAGGATTCTTATTTGAAGGAAAAGTTGAGAGAGTTAGAAGAAGAATTGCTCTAGTAACCTTTTATAGATACTATTATATTCCAAAATATGAAAGATATATGATAAGAAGATCAAAAATTAAAGCTCATGTTCCAAAATGTTTAGATATAAAGGAAGGGGATGAAGTTATTATTGGAGAAACAAGGCCAATATCAAAGACAATTCACTTTGTTGTAATTAGTAAAAAATGAAGCCAATTAGTGCTAGAGTAACCAAGGGAATTACTGTTGGTACAATTTTAAAGGTTGCAGATAATTCAAAGGCAAAACTAGCAAAAGTAATTTCTGTAATTGGATATAAGGGTATAAAGAGAAGATATGCTAGAGCTGGAGTTGCTGATATGGTTTCTGTATCAATAATAGATGGAGATTTATCATTAGTTGGAAAGGTTATGAAAGCAGTTATAATTAGACAAAGAAAGGAATATAGAAGGAAGGATGGTACAAGGATAAAGTTTGAAGATAATGCATGTGTAATTATAAAAGATGAAAAAACTGGAACACCAGCAGGTACAGTTATTAGAGGACCTGTAGCAAGAGAAGTTGTTGAAAGATGGCCAGAAATTGGGAAAATTGCAGGTATGGTTGTATAAGATGGTTCTAAAGATAAAAAATATTGATTATAAAGATTGGAGTTCATCTTGGAAATCTTCTAAAAGTTCTAGAAAGCAGAGAAAATATATAATAAATGCTCCTTTGCATATTAGGGGTAAAATAATTTCTTCAATGTTATCAAAGGATATAAAAAAATTAATCAATATAAATTCTTTACCATTAAGGGTTGGAGATTATGTTAAAGTTTTAAGAGGTAAATATAGAAATACTGAAGGATTTGTAATATATATAGATAGAAAAAGATATAAGGTATATGTAGATAATGTTAAATTTACAAATAAGGCAAATAAAGAAGTATATAGACCTCTTCATAGTTCAAAATTATTAATATTAAGATTGAATTTAAGGGATAAAAATAGAATAGAAATTATAAAAAGAAAAATGAAGGCAAAAAATATTGAAGAAAGTAAAATAGAAGAATTAATAAATCAATTATTGAATAATTTCTCAATAAAGGAAGATGAATTGGCAAAAGTAATAGAATTGAACAAAAAATTTAAATAGGAAAATATTTTAAAAATAGTTATTAAAAAATAATAAAATGGCTCATGTTTCCAATAAAAGGCATTTAAGAAATATTACAATACCAAAAACATGGCCAATAAGTAGAAAGAAATATTATTGGATTATTAGGCCAGCAACAAATGGATATAAGTTTGAATATGGTATGCCAATATTATTATGGTTAAGAGATTATTTGAATATTGTAAAAAATAAGAGAGAAGCAAAATATTTACTAAGAAATGAAAAAGTTTTGGTGAATAATAAGAAAATAAAAGATTTGGGATATAATGTTGGATTGTTTGATGTTATATCAATTAATGATTTAAATAAAAATTATAGGGTTGTTATGTCTGATAATTTAAAATTAAGATTAATTGAAATTCCAGAACAGGAAAAAGATTTGAAAATAATAAAAATTGTGAGGAAGAATCTTGTTAAGGGAGGAAAAATACAGGTTACTGGAATTGATGGGAGGAATTTTATAATTGATGATAAAGATATAAAAACAGGAGATAGCATTTTATTTAATACAAAAGAAAATAAAATAGAAAAGATAATAAAAATGAATAAGGGAAGTTTAATATACATATTCTATGGGGCAAAAGTAAGTACAATTGGAAAATTAGAGAATATAAAAATACTCAAAAAACCCTTTGGACATACAAGATTTATAGAATATATAAATATAGATAATAATAAGAGGGAGGAAACAATATTTGATTATTCGATTGTAATAGGCGAAGAAAAACCTTTAATTACTGTAAGATGAACTCAAATAAAAATAATATAATGAGAAGAATTGTTATTGATAAAGTAACAATAAATATTGGAGTAGGTAAACCTGGTGAACCTTTAGAGAAGGCAGAAAAACTATTAAAAAAGATGTTTCCTGATCTTAAACCTGTTAGAACGAAAGCAAAGAAAAGGGTACAGGCCTGGGGAATTAGACCAGGATTGGAAATTGGAGTTAAATTAACAATAAGGGGTAAGAAAGCTGAAGAAACATTAAAATGGTTATTAAAAGCAGTAAATAATACATTGAAGGAATCACAATTTGATAAATATGGAAATTTTGGATTTGGAATAAAAGAATATGTATGGATACCTGGTATGAAATATGATCCATCAATTGGTATATATGGTATGGATGTTATAGTAACTGTTAGGAGACCTGGATATAGAGTAATGTATAGGAGAATTAAGAGGTCAAGAATACCTGAAAGACATAGAACTACAAAAGAAGAGGTTATAGAATATTTAAAAAATAATTTTGGTGTAAATATTGTAAAAGAATAATTTTTAATATTTTTTATAATATAAAGATAAGATGAGACTTCCAATTATGATAGATTATGTAGAAATACCGAATAGTGTAAGTGTATCAATAGAAGATGGAAAAATACATATAAAGGGACCTAAAGGGGAAAAATATAGAAATATAAATAATAGAAATATTATAGTTGAAATAAAAGAAAATAAAATAATATTCAAGGCATATTTTCCTTCAAAGAAAATAATTAGAGATATGAATACAATGGTTGCGCATATAAAAAATGATATTGAAGGTGTAACAAAAGGATTTGTATATAAATTAAGGGGTGTTTCAATACACTTCCCATTGAAATTAAAATTGCAGAATAATAAATTAATAATTGAAAATTATATGGGTGGAAGGGATATAAAAGAAATAGAAATACCTCAAGGAGTAAAAGCAACATTAAATGAAAATGAAATCACATTGGAGGGGCATGATATAGAATTATTAGGAAATCTTGCAGGATTAATAGAAAATTCAGTAAAACCAAGGGAAAAGGATTTAAGAAAGTTCCAGGATGGAATTTATATTATCCAAAAACCATGATGAATAAATTATTAAAACTAAGGAAAATAATTAAGAGGAAAAAACCAGATTATCTTAGGTTTCAATGGTGGAAAGTAATAAAATTGAGAAATAGGAAAGAATCATGGAGAAGACCAAGGGGTATACATAATAAGATAAGAAGGAAATTAAAAAGTAGAGTTTCTATGGTAGAAGTTGGATATGGTTCTCCAAGAGAAGTAAAGGGATTATTGCCAAATGGTAAGAGACCTGTATTGGTACATAATTTAGAAGAATTAGAGAAAATAGATAAGGAAAAAGAATGTGCAATAATTGCTTCTAATGTTGGAAAAAGAAAAAGAGAACAAATAATAAATAAGGCAAAGGAATTAAATATAGAAATTTTTAATATCTAATATTTATATAATTTGAAGTAATCTAGTACAAAATTTTTTATCTTTTCAGAATCTTCATATAAATCTCTTCCAGACATCTCTATTAATTTCTTTTTTCCTCTAACTTTTTCTAGATTAGATTTCATTAGACTCAATACTTTTGAAAACCCTAACCTTAATAAAATTTTTTCAGTTCTATTAGCCTTACTTATATCAAAATTGCTAAATTCTTCTACATTATGAGAACCTTCTATACTTATATCTAAATCACCAATAGATGTATTTATATTATAAGCATTAATAATTATTGTTAATTCAACTTTCCAATCAATTTTTGGTTCTTCTTTCCAATAATTTTTATAAGCTTCCCATTTAGCTTCTACAAACAATAAACCTTCAGGAGTTAATCTATGAAAATAATATTTTTCATATCTATCTTTTTTAAATATCCCTTCCCATTTATTATTTTCAAGGAATTTTTTGAATTTTTCATAAAAATCCTGTGGAACAAATTTTATTTTTGACCTTACCCTTGTTTTGTATACTGTTTCCCAGGTCATAGTTTAAATGATGCTGTAAAATCTTTTGCTAAATTTAGAAAATCATCTGCAATTTTTCCAATACTTTTCTTATGATCTTTTAATTCACTCTCATATAAATATTTTTCAAATAATCCCCTAAGAAATATAGTAAATGGCTTATCTCCAAAATATTTTTGATAATCTGTTATTAAATCCCCATTTATTTTTATATTTAGATTTTCTGCATACTGTTTCATATTATCTAATAATTTTAAACTGTCTATTGTAATATATATATCATAACTATATGTTACATAATCAGTTATTTTCTTTTCTATATGCCATTCTAAATTTATAGATCTAGATCCATCATCTTTTACTTTCTCTTCATGTTTATTTTCAAAAAAGTCAAATCCTTTATTATCCCAATATTCTTTCATTGATTTATAGAATTTTTGAAAGTCAATTAATCCAGTATATGAGAATGTCTTACCATCAACAACCCTTTCCTTTGGTGGCATAATAAATAAAAAAACTTTAATAATTAAAAGTTAAACTTTTTATAATGTATAAGGCAATATCTTTTTTGCATAGGTTAAGGGAGAAAAAGGATTCAATTATAATTGTGGAAGGTAAAAAAGATAAGGAAGTATTAAAAGAATTCGGATTTAATAATGTATATACAATATATGAATTAAGAAGGGATGATGGAGTATTTTTAAATTATAGAGAGGCAATTATATTAACAGATAATGATAATAAAGGAAGAATATTATATAAATATGTAAGAAATTTGTTAGAATCTGATGGAATAATTATAAATGATGTTGAAAGAAGAAAATTCTTTAAATATTTTAGAGTAAGAGAAGTTGAAGATTTAAGAAAACATATTGATGAAATAAAATTCTATATTAATTATTTTGAGAATCCTGAGAAGATTTTATACTTTTAATTTTTTTAATTGGATATGACAAAGGATTTTTAATTAATGAACAAATATTATCTGGTGTACATACTCCAATATCTTTATAATATATTTCATTATTGCAATTTGGAGTTAAATATTTTTTATTATTTTTATATAATTTCTTATGCCATTCTAATTGATATTCTACATATCTATCTCTTAATGGATCTTGTAAACTTTCATTCCATTCTTTTATATATTTTTCAATTTTATCCCAATCCCATCCAATATTTGCAAAGAAATTTATTAATATAAATAAAGATCTTTTTCTTCCATCATCCATTTCTTTATTATTTAATATATTTTTTATACATGGGGGAAATAAATCTTCAGTTATTTCTATTTTTCTTTTCTTTATTTCTTCTATATCTTTTTTTGCTTCCTCAATTCCTTCCTGATTTTTGTAATTTTCTGCTAATTGACTAATTTTTATTACTTCAAATTCATTTTTTATTTTCCATAATAAAGAATCATTAATTAATTTTTTTAATTCCTTTGATTCTTTTCTTTCTAAATCTTCAGTTAAATATGGTATACCTTCATATGAATAATTATTTATATTGGAATCTTCAGGATTTAATTTTTCTATATAGTTTTCTTTTATTGGTATAGATAAATTTCCTGTTTTTTCATTTATTGAATATAAACATCTAATTAAATGTCTTGATGATATTAATATTGTATCTATTTCAATTATATCATATGGATTAAATTTTTCTATATCGTTTACCCCATATTCTTTTAATTCATCTTCACTGAATTTCAATAATATTATTTTCTTTAACTTCTCTTCTATTTCCTTTGATATATATAATGCTAATATTCTTGCAAGATCTGGAAATAATTTCCTTGTTTCTTCTTCTACAACATTATCCTTTTTATATATATTTATTGTTTCTGGAAATATTTCCCATGGAATTGCTATATGAAATCCCTTTCCTCCAGAATATTTTACATATATTGGATTAATATTTTTTTCTTTTAAATAATCAAAGATAATTCTTGCAGTAATTTTTGATAGATCTAAAGATTTTGTATCTATATCTATTATAAAATCCCATCCTAATCTATATTCATTTAAATCTTTTTTTGAAACTTTTTCACTCAAAATATTTAAATCAATCCATCTCTCAAGTGATATATGAAATGAAATAGCACCCTTTTTAATATAATTTATTATATCATCTTCTGTTTCTATTTTTGATGGTCTATGTCCAAAACTATTATTTGATAATAAATATCCAACTTCTCTATTTTGTGAAATTTTTACCATATCTTCCAGAATCTCTTTATTATTTTGATAGAATTTAATTAGATTATTTATTGCTATGCTCATAATAATTTTTTATTGCAAAAAAATAAAAATTACAAAGATTTATAAAAATTTATAAAATCATTCTAATAATGTTTTACGAAGTTCAAATATATGATGTAGTAAGGGTACCGCCAAATGAAATAACAGATAATGTAAATGAAATGATAGAAAAGATATTATTAAATAATTATGTTGGAATGAGTGGAAAAGAATATGGGATAATTGTAACAATAAAATCTATAGATGAAATATCTGAAGGTATAATGGTTTTTGAAGATGGAGGAGTATATTATAAAGTAAAATTTACTGCAATTTCATATTTGCCAATTATTTCTGAATTAACATATGGATTTGTATCATCTATAACAGAATTTGGAGCATTTATAAATATAGGACCTATAGATGGATTGGTTCATATTTCTCAAATAATGGATGATGAAGTATCAGTTTCTGGAAAGGAAGCTTTAATTGGAAAAAATAGCAGAAAAGTATTGAAAGTAAATGATATGGTAAAAGCAAGAATAGTTACAGTAAGTTATAAAGGTGTATCAAATGCAAGAATTGCAATGACAATGAAACAACCAGGATTGGGGAAATTGGAGTGGCTTGAACAAAAGAAAAAATCTAGTAAATAATGGCATATAAAAAACCAAAAAGAAAAATATGTAGAAATTGTAAGGCAATAATTGATAAAGATGTAGATAGATGTCCATATTGTGGTTCTACAGATTTATCTGAAGATTATTCCGGATTTATAATAATTGTAAATCAAAATAATTCTGAATTCTCTAAGAAATTAAATTTAAAAGAGGGTAAGTGGGCAATAAGAGTATTATAAGATGGATATAGATAAATTAATAAAAAAATGGGTATTATATAATAAATATAAGTATGGAAATGTAGATTTAAATTCTGTTGTATCAAAAATAGTATATGAAAATCCCGATTTAAAGAAAAATATAAAAGAAATAATCCCAAAAGTTAAAGAAGAAATAAATAATTTAATTAATATATCTAGAGAAGAAGCTTATAATATATTATTAAAAGAATATCCAGAATTATTAGAAGAAAAGAAAAAAGAGGAAAGAAAGGGGTTGCCAGCATTAAAGAATGCAATAGAAGGCAAAGTTAGGACAAGATTTGCTCCAAATCCTTCAGGATATTTACATATAGGTCATGCAAGGGCAATTATATTGAATTATGAATATGCAAAAATGTATAAAGGAAAATTTATCTTAAGGATTGAAGATACAGATCCAAAGGTTAAGAAACCTGATCCAAATGTATATGAATCAATAAAGGAGGATGTTGAATGGTTAATAAATGATAAGGTAGATGAATTTTATATACAATCTGAAAGATTAGATATATATTATAAATATATAAAGGAATTAATTGAAAAGGGATTTGCATATGTAGACCTTTCTCCAAAAGAAATAATATCAAAATATAGAGCAGAAGGAATTCCTACAGAATATAGATTGAAAGAACCTGAATGGCATTTAGAACAGTTTGAAAAGATGTTAAATGGATATTATGATGAAGAAAAGGCAGTAATAAGGATTAAAACTGATCTAAATCATCCAAATCCATCTATAAGAGATTGGATTGCATTTAGGATTGTTAATCCAAATAAAAATCCCCATCCATATTTATTACAAAAATATGGAGAAAATTATGCAGAAAGATACTGGTTATGGCCAACATATAATTTTTCTGTATCAATAGATGATCATTTAATGGGAATAACACATGTTTTGAGAATGAAAGAACATGAAGTAAATGCATATAAACAAAAATATATTTATGAATATTTTGGTTGGGAATTTCCAACAATAATAAATTATGGGGCTCTATTAGTAAAAGATTTACCATTACATAAATCTGAAATAAGGAAATTAATAAAAGAAGGAAAAATATCTGGATGGGACGATCCATTTTTACCAACATTAAAAGGATTGAAAAGAAGGGGAATTGATAGAGAGGCAATAAGAAAGTATATAATAGAAATAGGTCCAAATCCTGTAGATGTAATTATAAATTGGGATAAAATATATACATATAATAGAGAAATATATGATAAAAAAGCTAAGAGATTTTTTATAATAAGAAATCCAATAAAAGTTATAATAAATGATTTACCATTAAATAAAATAATAAAAGTTAAAAATCATCCAGAAGTAGATTTAGGATATAGAGAATTTATAATAAAATCTAATATAATTTATATAGATATAAATGATATAAATAATAAATATTTAAGATTATTTGAAGGATTTAATATTGAAATAATAGATAAAAAGGAAGATTATATTATTGCTAAATATTTATCAGATAGTATAGAAGATGCAAGAAAATTAGATGCAAAAATTGTCCAATGGGTACCTGAAGAATATAAAATTAATATAAAAATATGGGAAAAAGATGGTATGATAGATGCAATTGCTGAAAAATATGTATTAGAATTAACAAAGGATGGGGAAGTAATTCATGGAATAAGATATGGTTTCTTTAAGAGGGAAAAAGATTACTTAATATATATGCATAAATAATTTTTAAATGAATTTTATAATATATAAAAATGGTTAGTGAAGAAGAAATAACAGCAAAGTATGAAGAATTTGAAAATTTAAGACAAGCATATTTATTAATAGAAAATAAAAGACAAAAGGTTTTACAAGATCTAGCTGAAACAGAGAATGCATTAAAGGAATTATCAAACTTACCAGATGGAAAGAAAGTTTATTTTATGATAGGAAATGTATTAATAGAAAAAGATAAGAAAGAATTGATAGATAAGTTAAATGAGGATAAAGAAATATTAAATGTTGAAGCAGAAAAATTAAAAAAGCAGTCTGAGATATATAAGGAAAAGTTAAATTCTCTAACGCAGGAATTAAACGATTTATTAAAGAAATCCAATTTACAATCTAAATAAATAATATCATAAAAGATAATCAAAAATATTAACCAAAGGCATAAAAATGGTAGAGAAATATATATTTATATGGTATCTTTAGGAGACATATTTAAGTCAAAGAAGAAAGAAACTTCTGATCAGTATGTAGAAGTAATACCTACTCAGAAGGCTGAGGAGGTAAAAATTTATGTTAGAGTATTTAGAATAAAGGATCCATCAGAAGTTAAGGCAGTTGTGGATTCATTAAGGGAAAGAAATTATATAGTATTTGTTGACATATCTGGATTAAATGCAGGTAAGGATCTTGTAGAAGTAAAGAGAGTTGTATCTAGAATAAAGTCTGTTGTAGATGCTATTGGTGGTGATATAGCTGCTGTAAATAAGGATTGGATTATTGCTACACCACCATATGTAAGAATTTGGAGAGGACAACAAATGCCTGCAGTTGAGGAAGTAAAACAAGAAAGTCAAGAATCTTAATATATTTTTGATAATCCCTTTTCATCTTCTATTATTATAGTTAATTCTTTTTTATTATTCAATACATCTTCTATATAATTTATTTTTTCTACTATTTTGTCATATTTTTCTTTATCATCAGAATATAATATCTTAAAGCTTTCTAAATTATTTTTTACATTCATTAAAAAATCATCTATTGCTCTAATTTCAAATTTTGATTCAATACCTGGATTTATCTCTACTTCAATTTCTTTTAATATTATTTTTGCATAAGGAGATTTTAAAAGTAATTTTCTTGTTTTTTCTATATTATCTATCTTATATTCTATTTTTACATAGCCTCTATCTTCTAATGGTATTATTTCATATGTTTTATAACCGCAAGAATTACATTTAAATATATAAAGTAATGATTTACCTATTTCTGGAAAATCATATTCAATTGTTTTTACTTCAATATCCTTTGAATTACAAACTGGACAAGAATCTGTTAAGATTATCATATATATTTAATAATCTAAATATTAAGTTTATCTGAGCTCTTGCCTTTGATATATCCTTTTTATTAATTATTATACTATTATTTTCAATTTTTATTCCTTCTTGAGATTCTAAAAATTTTAATATATCTATTAAATCTTTATCTTCAATATTAATAACTATTTTCATACAGCTTTTATTTTTTTAATTGTATTTGGTCTTAGTTTTACCAATATCTTTGATCCACAATATATACATTTAACCTTTTTTAATGCAGTTTCTCCATCTATTATTCTTTTACAATTTATGCAAATATATTGGGTCATTGTATACTATAAGCTTTTCCAGTAAATTTTTTGCCACAATGTGTACAATACCATATTCCATAAGATAATCTCTTTACTGATACACTATTGCAAAATGGACATTTTAATTTTTTATTTTTATATTTCTTTTCAATCTCAACTAAATTTTCCCTTATCCCTTTTCCATATCTAGAACCGAATCTTGCAACAGGACCCAATAATTTAGTATGACTCATAATTTACATATATTTTAAAAATGTTTTATAAATATTGCATATTATGGTATCTGTAAGAGATGTAAATGGTCAAATATTTGTAGAAAGATTAGCTAAATATTTATTCGAAAATTATAAAGATATAATAAAACCACCAAGTTGGGCATTTTTTATTAAAACAGGACCGGATAAAGAGAGAAATCCGGATTTTCCAGCAGATTTAGATTATAATGGAGGACCTGGATGGTGGTATTATAGAGCAGCATCAATTTTAAGGAAAGTATATTTATATGGACCAATTGGTATTTCTAGATTAAGAAGAAAATATTCTGGATTAAGAAAAAGGGGAATGGAACCTGGAAAAGTTGTAAGAGGATATGGAAAATTAATAAGGGAAATATTGCATCAATTAGAAAATGCTGGATTGGTTATGAAAGTAAATGAAGGAAAGAAAAAAGGAAGAGTTGTAACAAATAATGGAAGAAGTTTATTAGATAAATTAGCTAATGAAATATATAAAGAATTAAATAATGAAAATAAGAATTTAATTGATTATATTAAATCTGTTTCATGAAGGGTATAAGTTTATGGATTGAATTTTTAATATATACTGCATTTGCTCTTTCTATATTATCTTTTGTTATATATTTTGTTCATTTAACAATTCAAAACCAACAGGATGAATTAAACTTAAAATATATTGTAAATTTATTGACAAATTTAAATTATCAAATAGAGACAATTGGATCTTGTTATTCATGTAATTATAAAGCTTACGATAATTTACCATCAAAAACAATCATATATATTTATCCAGGAGAAATAATGTGTATATATTATTCTACTATAAATTATTCTTTACAAGTTCCTCCATATATAAATTTAAATATAACTCAATTATCTCCATATAATTATGAATATAATTTTACTATTAATACAGTCCCATTTAATATAACAAATAGTTCTAATCTTACAATTACAAATAATTTATGTTTATTATTAAATAAAAATCAATCTGGTTTATACATTAGTTTATGTTAGACGCAAAAGAAATTAATATAATAACTATTAGAATTATTTATATTATAACAAAAACAAATCCAATTTGGTGGATTATATAAAATAAAGTTTTCATTACAATATTTTAATATACTTTGATTTACAAAAAAGGATCCATTAAAATAATAACAACAATTTATATTATTTCCATTACATTGTTGAATTGATAAATTATATGAAGATATACAAATAAAAGAAAAATTGTAATTAATATCTTTTGTATAATTTTCAAAATATAATGTATAATTAGATATATAATTATATCCAAAATTTTGATATATATATGTTATTTGATCTTCAAAATTTTCTCCTATTAAATTTGGATTAATATTCTTTATTGGAGAAATATTGTAATATGTAATAAAAGATAAGATAATAATAATTGCAATTGTTGCTAATAATATATATTGAGATCTCATTTAAATATAATTAATATATATGGATTAAAATAATTTTGGCCTGCATATAAATATTCAAATATTGGTTCATGATTTTGTATATATGTTGAATTTACTTGTTTTCCAAAATAACATATTGTGATATTATTATTTGTTAGATTTACTATTTCATATATATATAAATTATTGTTACATGAAGAATTTAGGTAAATTAAATTATTTGGGTCAAAAGAATAAATATTATAATTGCTAGATTTACTATAATAAGTATATAAGAAAAAGAATGTTAATAATATTATTGAAAATGCTAGTTCTACTAAAATTATCCAACTTCTCATTTTATATATATTATTAATTGATCTTTATATAATGTATTTACCATTGTATTATTCAATACATATATATTGAAGCTTTCTGAATAAGTATAATTATTTATAATATTCCCTTGATATGTTGTTCCATTAAATATTGTTATATTTAAATTATTAAAGTAAAAATACGCATTTTGATAATTTTCTGATAAATTAACTAAATTATTTAAATTTATTACATTTATTGGTTTAATATAGTTTATTTCAATATATGGAACTTGAGTAGAAAATGCTAAATATAATGCTGTTTGGTTATCTAGATTTGGGTTTGAATATAGATAGAAGTAATAATTTTGATAGTTATAACTATCATTTAATGTTGCATTTAAGAAATAAAGATTGTTATTGCTAAAAAAGCTATATGAAGATATATAAGAAATATTTATTGTTGGATTATAATTTGTATATAATATAGAATATAGATATCCTGGGCAAGTAGTTTGTATATATCTTCTTAATATTATGCCATTCTCATATTCATAATATAAATATCCATTATATAAATTGTTTAGATTAAATATTTTATTATAAATATTCGTTGAGTCTAAAATAAAACCATAACTAGATTGTGAAGTATTCCAAAATATCATATTATTTGAATTATAATATTTTTCTGTATTAAATATATACCAATAAGTGTTAGAAAATATTATATCCTTTATTGATAGATTTGTAGAATTATATAGATATAATAAAGCTGGTGAATCATTATAAACATAGGGAGTTAAATTATAAGGCTCATATTCAGAAGTATAAAATGAAAATCCAATTTTGATATGTGAAGAGCAGTCTGTAGAATATGTTTCTGGAATAGAATAATAGTTACTAGGAGTATTTATTAGATAAGAAAAATATGCCAAGCCATATTTGTAATCATTATATATTGTGAAGTTATTACTAGAATTAGACAATCCTAAATCATTATATTGAGAAAAATCATAAGTTAAATTCGGACCTATAATAAATTTATAATTATAAGTAAAATTTGGTTGATAAAGTATTTTTATATTTGGTATTACATTATATGGAATTAAATTTATATAATATGCATTAATATTTTGACCATATATTTTTAAATTATCATTATTGTCATCATTGTAACAATAATAAACATATAAAGAATTTTGATCTCCAGAAGATGGTAGATTTATTTTACAATTATCTCCTAATTTTATATAAGCATTATAACCACCAATATTTTGAATATTAAAATTTTGAATATTAATTTGAATATTAAATAATATTAAATAATTGCCTTTAGGAATAACGGTATTATAAGTAATTTTGAAGTTATTATATTGGGTGCATGACCCCCCAAAATATTGAGAACAAGAATAAATATTGTCTCCAGGATTCATATATGAAATATTTATAGGAGTATTATTTGTCCAATATTGACTAAATTGTTGATAATTTTGATAGCTAAAATTATCATATACTGGAAATATTTCTTTTCCATCAACTGAATAACTATTTATTCCATTTATTGGAGAAATATTTAATATTACATAACTATTTGGAGATATATTTAAATCAACCCAAATTCCATAGGCATTATTATTAGAACTATTGCAATTTAAATTATTATTTAAATAACAAAAAGAATAATTATTTCCATTCAAATCTTCTACGGATAAATTAGAACCTTCTTGTAGCCAATAAAAAATATCAGTAGAAGTTATAAATACAGGATAATTAATTAAATTTTGTTTTGATGGATTTGAAACATTTATTAAAACATATTGTGGTTGATTATTGTTTATATTAAAACTTGTAAAATTTGCATAAAAAAATATACCAACATTTGGATCTAAATATGTATTATTTGTATTATTTAATACTCCAGAATAATTTGTTAAAAAGGATATATTTAATGGATAATATATTGGAAAAAATGTACAAAAATCATTATATGCATTTTCATTATTTAAATTCTTATATATTGGAGAATTTTGTGAACATTGATAATACATAGATAAAGGTATTGAAACATTTAATGATAATAAATAATATTCACTTTCAATTGAATTCAATATATTGTTTATATAATTATTATAATAATTTATTTGATTATAATTGTTAATATTATTTATCATATATTCTTTATACATTGTTAAATAAAATGTTAAAAATGAAATAAAAATTACTATTGCAATTACTCCTTCTATTTCTTTTACTATCCCTCTAACCATAATCTCTTTCTAATTAAAGTAGGATCTGAACCTCCATGCCAGGAAACCCTCGGTTTTATTTGAACCGGATATATTTTTTCAGATTTATCATCTAAAATTAAAGCAGCACCTTTTTTCTTTGGTATATTTTCATTCATATATATATCAATATCCTGTGCAGTAAAGTTTTTCATTATTTCATTTAAAGATTTTAAATCTTCTTCTGCAGTTATTCTATGTGATATAACTATATCACTTTGTGTAATTACATCTGTATGCATTTTACCAGGTTGCTGTGTTGCTAATACTAATGTTATACCAGGTTGCCTTCCTTCTCTTATTATCTGTATTAATGGTTCTGTTGCTGGTGTAATCGAATCATTTGGAATTGCCTCATGAGCTTCATCAATTGCAATCCATATTAATGGAAATTCTCTTGTACCTAATTCTTTTGAAATATATATCTCTTCCAATTCTTCTACTTTTCTATATATTAATCTTTGATAAAATATTTTTTTAGATACTAATCCAATTATTAGATTTTTTACTGACCATCCTCCAGTTATTGTAGTATATAATGATATATCTAATATATTTATATAACCAGGTTTTGTTAAATTTCTTATGCTTTCAGCTTTTTCAGAAAATAATCCCCAGCTATCTGCATTTTCAAAATATGTAGTTATAGCATTTTTAATATTACTATCTATATCCATTTTTTCTGTATAACTTATTATATCTTGTATAGAATATCCATTATTATTTTCCTTCATTCTTTTTATAATTTTTTGTATATATAATGCAATATTTGATGCAGGATCTAAATTAAATGTTAAAACCCATTCAATTCCTGAAAGATCTGATGGATCTAATTGAAAAGTATCATCTATAGGAACATTTATTTTTCTATATTCATCTAATAAACCTTTAGGAACCAATATTCTACAATTTTTTATTGATTTTGGTTTTAAACCCCATTTTTCCAATAATTCAGCATCTCTATAATTTGGAAATTTCATTGTCCAAAATATTCCCATTGTATCAAATATTAATCCTGAGAAATTTTTTAATAAATCTTCTTCAAGATCTGATAAACTTTCAAATATTGAAGCTAATGTATAACTTTTTCCTTGTCCCCTTTTTCCAGCAATTAATATTAAATGTGGAAGATTTGCATCTAAATATACTGTATTTGCTAAAGACAAAGCATTTTCCATTTTTATATATTCTTTACCTATAAAAATTGAACCTTCTAGTCCATATTTTTCTAAATCATCTATTGATCTTCCTATAATAATATCCATAATTTTATGTAAATTTTTATAATTAATAAATTAATAGTGCAAAGTAAATATACAACCTTATTAATTGGTAGATTTTAGTCATTTCATATCGGTCATTTGAGTATTTATTGAATTTAGAATATTATATAATGCACCCGCCGGGATTTGAACCCGGGCCGCGGGCTTGGAAGGCCCGCATCCTGCCACTAGACGACGGGTGCAATATATATTCTTAATAAGGTTAATATTATTAAACTTTGTAATCCTATTAAGTAAGTATTTTTAAAAAGGAAGAATAATGATTTTTGGATTTTTATAATTAATATAATGAAAATATAACTTTGTAATTAAAAATTATTTTATATTTTTAAAGAATATTAAATAAAATTAGTTATGGATAATATTCCAAAACATATAGCAGTTATACCAGATGGTAATAGAAGGTATGCTAAAAAATATAATTTATCTGTATATGAAGCATATAAGATTGGTTCTGATAAAGCTGTAGAATTTTTAAATTGGTGCATAGAATTTGGTATAAAGGTTGCTACAATTTTTATTATTTCATATGATAATTTTCTAAAAAGATCGAAAGAAGATGTGGATCCTGTATTGGAATTACTAAAAGAAAAATTAAAAATGATAAGAGAAGATAAAAGGATTATTGAAAATAAAGTAAAAGTAAAGATAATTGGTAGGACAAATCTTTTACCAGATGATGTTCAGAAAGAAATAAAATTAGTAGAAGATTTAACAAAAAATAATTCTAATTATTATTTAAATTTGGCAGTTATATATGGAAGTAGGCAAGAAATAATTGATGGTATTAAAAAATTATTTGAAGATTTTAAAAAGGGTATTATAGATATTAATAATTTAGATGAGTCATTATTTATGAAATATTTATATTTTGATGATGAAATTCCATATCCAGAGCCAGATTTAATAATAAGAACAAGTGGAGAACATAGAATAAGTAATTATTTATTATATCAAGCTGCATATTCTGAATTATATTTTATAGATAAATATTGGCCAGAAATTACAAAAGAGGATTTTATAAATGCAATTGAATGGTATAAAAAAAGAGAAAGAAGATTTGGAAAATAATGGACCCGCCGGGATTTGAACCCGGGATCTCCGGCTAGCCAGGCCGACATCCTACGACTAGACTACGGGCCCAATAAATTTTAAATATCCCTTAAGTTTATATATAATATGCTGGGATAGTATATACTTTTGTATTATAAATATCTTTTATATCAAATTCATCTAAAGTTACTATTAATCCTTTCTCTGATTTTTTAATAAATATATAAAAATCTTTACTGATTCTTCTATTTCTCTATTTACGTAATAATAACTCTATTATTTTTTCAATCCTTGTAAAAATAACTCTATTATTTTATCAAGATATGGTTTAGAATATTAAATATTTTTTAAGTATGAAAATAATTATAATCTATGGTTTATGGATATATGGGAAAGGTTTTAAGAGTAAATTTAACTGAAGAAAAAATTTCCATAGAACCTTTACCTTCAGAAGATATATTGAGAAAATGGTTGGGAGGAAGAGGAATTGGTACATATTATATAATAAAAGAAGTACCACCAAATGTAGATCCCTTAAGTCCTGAAAACAAATTAATTATTGCTACAGGACCTGTAACTGGAATTGCTGGAATTCCAACTGCTGGAAGATGGTCTATTGTTACTAAATCTCCAATAACTAATACAGTTTATGAAGGAAATGCTGGAGGAAAATTTGGTGCAGAATTAAAATTTTCAGGTTTTGATTTTATAATAATTGAAGGAAAAGCAAATAGACCAGTATATTTGTGGATATACAATGGAAAAGCAGAAATAAGAGATGCAAAAAATTTATGGGGAAAAACAGTTTATCAAACTGTAGATTTAATTAGGGAAGAATTATCATCAATTGTAGGAAAAGATGATGCAAAAAATATTAAGGTAATTAGTATAGGACCTGCAGGTGAAAAATTAGTTAAAATATCAGCAGTAATTGAAGATAAGGGAAAAGGTGCTGTTGGAAGAGGTGGAATTGCTGCAGTATTTGGAAGTAAGAATTTGAAGGCAATTGCTGTAAGAGGAAATTTAAAACCCCAAATTGCAAATCAAGAAAAATTTAGAGAAGTTATTTTAAAATCTTCTCAATTTGTAAGAAATTCAGCAATTACATCTGTAATATTACCAAAATATGGGACTGCAGGATTTTTAGCAAAAGCTTTAGGAGAAAAAGGTATGATACCTGTAAAAAATTATCAAACAAATATATTTTCAGATTTTAATAAATTGTCTGGAGAAACAATTGTAAAAGAATATTTAAATCAAGAAAAGACAAGGGAATCAGTATGTTGGGGTTGTCCAATAGGATGTAAAAAATATACAAAGGTTGATAAACCATTATTTAGTACGGAAGGAGATGGTCCAGAATATATGGGTATATGGGGATTTGGATATAATCTAAATAATGATAATTTACCTTCTGTTTTAAGGGCTTATCACTTATGTAACGAATTTGGTTTAGATATTGTTGGAACAGGTCATGTTATTGGAACATTTATTGAATTGGTTGAAAAAGGAAAAATACCAAAAGAAAAATTAGAAGGATTAAAAGTTAATTGGGGAGATCCAGAATTAATTATTGAATTAATATATAGAATTGCAAATAGAAATGGAATTGGAGATGAATTATCAGAAGGTACAAAAGAATTTGCAAAGAAATATAATTCAGAAGAATATGCAATGATAAATAAAAGAGGAATGCCTTTGTTTGGTTTTGATCCTAGAGGAGCACAGGGTTATGGATTATGGTATGCAACAAGTAATACAGGTGATTATGATCAACTTGGATTATTTAAAGAAGTTACAGAACCAACCTATTTAGGAAATAATAATATTAATAGATTTGAAACAAAAGGAAAGGGAGAATTGATAAAAAAAGAACAAGATTTAGCTGCGGTAATTGATAGTATGATTGTATGTAGATTTTCAAGATATGCATTGAATGAAGAAATATATGCTGAACAATTATCTGCAGTTACTGGATGGAATATTAACTCTCAAGAATTATTAAAAATTGGGGAAAGGATATGGAATGCAGAAAGAGTATATAATATTTTAGTATTTGGAGATAATTCAGAATATGATAATTTACCAAAAAGGTTTTTAGAAGAACCATTTAAAGAAGGTTCATCTGCAGGTTATGTAGTAAAAATTAGTGAAATGTTACCTGAATATTATAAAGCAAGAGGTTGGATAAATGGAAGACCTACAAGAGAGAAGTTGGAAGAATTGGATTTAAAATGGTTGGCAGATATTTTAGAAGAAAGGCATTTATTACCTTAATTTTTAAAAATTTAAAATAAATAAAAAATCAAAATTTTTATGCTTGTAATTTATCTCCTACCTTCTTTACTGATCCTTCTCTTAATAATCTTGATACTAGTGCTTTTATAACCCTAACTCTTGTCCTTGGTCTTTTAGATTTTACAGCTTTTATTACTTCATCAACGGTTTTTGGAGTTTTTAATAATTCCAATAAAAGCTCTTTTAGTGTTTTTCTTCTTCTAGCTGCCATATATTAATATTGTTAAAATTAATTTATAAATTTATATCAACAATTCTTAAAAAATATTTTATTTTATGTTTCTAAAATATTTTATATTATGGATACTAAGATAAAAGAATTAATAAATAAATCTAATATATTGCTTGAAATATTGGATGCTAGGTTTCCAAAATTATGTAGAATAAAATATATAGAAAAATATATAAAAAATAAAAATAAGGACCTAATATTGGTTTTAAATAAATCTGATTTAGTAAGTGAAGATTTTCTAAAAAAAGTGGTAGAAGAATTTAGTAAGGAATATATAACAGTATATGTTTCAGCAATATATAGAAAAGGAAGTAGAAAATTAAGAGAAGCAATAAAAAAAGTTGGAAGAAAATATGAAAAGGCATATATTGGTGTATTTGGATATCCAAATACTGGGAAATCTTCAATAATAAATATATTGGTTGGAAGGAGAAGTGCTGGTACTTCTCCAAAACCTGGATTTACAAAACATTTACAAATAATTAGGTTATCTAGAAAATATTATTTAATAGATTCTCCAGGTATTGTTGAAACAAAAAATAAATATTTATTAGCAATTTTGGGAGCATATGATGTAGATAAATTAGAATATCCTGAAAAGGCAGTTTTATATTTATATAAAAAGATAGGTAAAAAACCATTTGAAGAATATTACAATATAAATATAGAAAATATAAAAGATTTATTTATTAAATTAAGGGAAAAATATAATATAAAGAAAGATTCTGATTGGATAAAAAGGGTTTCAAAGATTATATTATATGATTGGCAAAAAGGAAAAATAAAGGCTTTTTTCTTTTAACCGCGGTGTCACCAGCTTCATACTCGGAATCCCTCATTGATTAGGAGGTGCGATAATTATTATATATTTTTTGAAATTATAAATTATATATGAAGAAATCGATGTCGACTGAAAGATGATGAAAAGAGGGTATTCAGATTATAAAAATTCAGATATAATTATTGGCAATATAATTGTTATATC
>WYEB01000086.1_pt1 | contig 40332 bp, 45 predicted proteins | sample 6343061 | NCBI WGS metagenome assembly WYEB01 (sample SAMN13812332, study PRJNA600296) | hot springs metagenome | biome: ENVO:00000051; feature: ENVO:00002007; isolation source: sediment sample from Evening Primrose shelf | place: USA: Yellowstone National Park, Evening Primrose Hot Spring ... | reverse complement strand
AGCTCCAGCATGCCGTAGAAGAAGTCCCTAAGTTTCTCCAGGTACTCGAAGGATTGGCTCACCGACATCAATACAGGGTCGGCAAGGAATTACTTATTTTTTGTTAAACGTTTAATAACTATTGCTTGATGAATTCTTTCAATTTATTAATCAACTTGAGCACGTAATCCCTATGGAGTTCGAAGGTCTCTTTGCTCATGAAGTTGTGGTAAAAATTGGCATGTAGTCTCTCTGCCATGCCAAAGTAAAGTACTAATTCCTTATCACCAGTCTCTTCATATAGGTTCTGTACTATTATGTCATAGTCCCTATGGCTATAGTGCTCCCAACCCTTGACCTCAGCGATCGCGTTAAGCAGTGAGACGACTGAGCCCCAGAGCTTCTCGCCCGCCTGGACCAAATCACCCCTGGTATACCCCTCCTCAGCCTCCCTCAAGAGTGATTCATGAAGTCTCAAGTAAACACTCACCTTCTCTCTCGGGTCGAGTTTCTGCGCTATTAGGTCTGCGAGGAATAGCTCCGGGTCCATACCCCGTTTCCTGCTCTCCTCACTTATTAACTTCAATAGTTCCTCCATCTTAACCATAATCCCTGGCGCCTTATTTAAAGCAACTTCTCGTCGTCCTCATACCGATAAAACTTAAATAATAAAATAATAATAGTGTTATTAATGGCTAAGACCTTGATTAAGGAGGCGAGGGAGGGTAGGGTTACTGACGAGGTTAAGCTTATCGCTGAGCGTGAGGGTGTTGATGTCAATAAGTTAATACGTAGGGTTGCCACTGGTCGTGTAATAATCATTAGATCCATTAAGGAGCCCGATAAGGTGGCCGGAGTTGGGCTTGGGTTAACCACAAAGGTTAACGTTAATATCGGTACATCGAGTGAGGTTATCGATTTAGCGATGGAGTTGGAGAAGGTTAAGGTCGCGAATAAATGGGGCGACACGTTGATGGACCTATCAACAGGCGGGGACTTCGATGAAATCCGTAGGGCAGTTATTAGGGAGTCGAGGATACCCGTGGGCACAGTACCTGTCTACCAAGCCTTCATAGACGCGTTTAAGAGGAGGGGTGGTGGCGCCTACTTCACTGAGGATGACTTGTTCAATACGATAGAGAGGCATTTGAAGGATGGTGTGTCCTTCATGACACTACACGCGGCAATAACGAGGGATTTAGCCCTAAAGGCCCTAAGGAGCAATAGGGTTATACCAATCGTGTCGAGGGGCGGTGATATGATGGTTGGCTGGATGCTGCACAATAACGCCGAGAACCCGCTGTACGCCAGGTGGGATTATGTTCTAGAGCTATTTAGGGAGTACGATGCCATCATATCGATAGGGGATGCACTGAGGCCAGGCGCCACCGCCGACAGTCATGATGAGTTACATGTTGCCGAGTTAATAGAGGCCGCTAGGCTCGTTAAGCGTGCATTGAGGGCTGGTGTCCAGGTCATGGTTGAGGGACCTGGGCATGTGCCACTTAACGAGGTTGTGTGGGATGTGGAGCTCATGAAGAAGTTAACAGGGGGTGTTCCGTATTATGTTCTAGGACCATTGCCTACCGACGTGGCCGCCCCATACGACCACATAGCAGGCGCAATCGGTGCAGCGCTCGCCGGCGCTGCCGGTGCTGACCTGCTATGCTACATAACACCCGCCGAGCACCTGGGCCTACCGAATGTTAGGCAGGTCGAGGAGGGCGCCATAGCCTTCAGGATAGCAGCCCACATAGCCGATATTGTAAAGTTGGGTAGAAAGGCGAGGAGGTGGGATGATGAGGTTAGTACGTATAGGGGCAAGCTCATGTGGGACAAGTTGATACCCAAGCTCATAGACCCAGAAAACGCCCGCAGGGTGTACACCCAATTTGGTGTGCCGAAGGTTAGGGCATGCACGATGTGCGGTGGCTATTGTCCAATGATGCTTGTTATGGAGCAAATAAGGAAACTCGAAACCACAGGTGGTGTCCAGTGACGTGCCAATACTCACTAACCCACCCCTGGGTATTGTCCACCTGGGTTAAGTCGCCAATTTTAAACACGGATAGGTTAGTCATAGTGTCCGCCTGCCTCCCATACATAAATCGCGAACTCTTCGAGAAATTAAGCAATGAGGGTACTGTTATTTTCGCATGCCCCGAACGTGAGCCCGCGATGCATTACGGGAAGATCGCAAGTATTATAAGGAGTTCAGGGCCTAAAGAGGTTTGGGTCGTCACGGTAGATGGCTCGCCCCACTGTTTAGCCCTTCAAGCGGCTTTGAATGAGGCTGAGTACATACTTGGCGAGAGGTTGAACAAGAGGCATTTCGTACTCGTTGACGGTGGGGAGTTGGTGGAGGTTGACCCAGACGCTGTCAGGGCTGCTAGGTACATAAGCATTGTTAATGAGTTGCTGCGTAGGAATAGGGATTTCGTGATTAATGAGTTGGGTAAGCACTCGCTCGAGTTTAGGAGGGCTCATGGTATCAAAACTTGATCATCGGTCTCTAAGCACGATCTTTAAACCCTCGTTAGAAATCATGAACCTCCTAGCCGCAATGCCAACCTCGCCAAGGCACTGCGTTAATTGCTCCTCCTCATCCTCATGTGTTAGTATTACCAAGACGCCCTTCTTAACGTAGTAAGTATCCGCATAGCGTGTACAGGGGCTTAGCCTACCCTCAATGTCCCTGGTTAGGAAGCCGATCTCTCTCGAGAACTCCCTACTCAGGCCTACGAAGTTCTCGTATGTTGGTTCGTTAATCATTTTCTCGATATACCTAGGGCCAATTTCATTAAGTTTATTTGCCAACTCTCTAAGCATCGTCGGGGTCGAGCCCCTACCCAAATCAACCGTTAGGACAACCAAGTCCTCAGGGTATGGAACCCTATCAAGAAGCCCAACATCAGGCGGTCCAGGCCTAACCCTAACCTCAATGCCGCCACCGTAGTACTCGGCAATGACGTCGCCCAGCCCAGTCCTATTCTCAACCTCAACGACATGCGCCACCTTGGCAGCTTCGATCACGGATCTCCCCAGCAATGCAGCAACGCCAACCGCAGTACCTAACGTTAGTGCCGCACTCATGCCATACCCAACACCGAGCTCCACAGGTGATTCGTAACTAACAATGGCATCCACATTAAACTTAGCAAGCACTTGGTTTATCAGGCCCACGCTTGGCTCCTTACCGCCAAGTCTCACCGTTAATTTAACGCCCGGCCTAATAACCACACCGGCGCCTAGGGAGCCCGTGGTCGCTGGGTCATCCGTGTATTTTGGCAGCCACATGCTGGTTATGTGGAGTGGTACGTCGACTATAGCGACCCTAACCATCTAGACACCCGTGATGAAGAAGACCCTGGCCGGCGCCCCATCACCACCCCTTATTAACAGTGGCGCCACGATAACCACACCCTCGATGTAATCCCTGTCCTTAAGCTCCGGCTCTATCCTCGTGAAGTTCAGCTCCTCGATTATCAACACGTTCCTCATCATGAACACCCTATGCACATCAATAGGCCTACTCTCGGGGCCGCCAGCTATGCTAAGCCCGTCAATACCGACAATGCCCAACCTATCATTGACGCTGACTAAGTAATTAGCAGCGTCTAGGCCGATGTACGGCCACTCATAGAGGTACTCCCTGCCGAACCCCCTCTTACTGCTCCAGCCCGTGTTTATTAGGACGGCCTCATTGCGCTTAATAACATATTCAAACCTCGATAAGTGGCTTGGTTTAATCTCCTCGCCAGGTCTTAACCCAGTGAGCTTTATAATCACGGCAGGTTTAATCAATTCATTGGGGCTGTACCCGTCAACAGTCTTCGCATTATTAACCATGTGGCTTGGTGCGTCCACGTGGGTTCCGTGGTGTGTGGATATTGTTATTTCCCTCGTCTCATAGCCATCCCTAGCCATGATATTGAGTACGCTAACCATAGGCGGCTTGAGAGATGGGTGGTAAGGCATGTTGTGGTATATGTCATGCGTTAGGTCGTAAATCCTGCCACCCCTTATTAACTCCAGTAGCTTCGACACCGAGTTACACCAATAAAACTTTAATTTTTAAATTTTCCCAGATTAATAAACATTATAACAATTGAGAAAATGTTTATTAATATATGAAAAACACAACCATAAATGACGTCCTGGATACCACCTAACCACCCGAGGAGGGAGTCATTATTGCTTAGGGAGAGAGTTGTTGAGGGTGTTAGGGAGGGTTATGTCGCAATGCAGGGCTTAATCGCTCACGGTCGTGGTGAATGCTTCGATTACCTAATCGGCGAGGAGACCATACCGCCCGCGCTAAATGCCGAGAGGGCTGCGGTTGCGGCAATGCTACTCGCTAAACACCCAGTTATTTCAGTGAATGGTAACGTAGCCGCGTTAGTGCCTGGTGAAATAATTGAGCTTGCCAAGTTGGTTAATGCCAAAATCGAGGTCAACCTGTTTTACAGGACTAGGGAGAGGGAGGAGTTGATAGCTAAGGTACTTAGGGAGCACGGTGCCGATGAGGTTCTCGGCGTAGGCGATGACGCGTCATGTACAATACCGGAGCTCTTCAGTGAGAGACGTAGGGTGTCATGTAGGGGCATCTACATCGCTGATGTCGTCCTAGTGCCCCTTGAGGATGGTGATAGGACCGAGGCCCTCAGGAGGATGGGGAAGGTCGTGATAGCCATAGACCTAAACCCACTATCGAGGACCTCGAGGGCTGCGAGCATAACCATAGTCGATAACGTGGTGAGGGCAATACCGAACATGGTTAGGCTGGCCAGGGAAATGCATAGCTTAGGTAGGGATGAATTAATGAAGATCCTCGCGGATTTCAACAACGATGAGAATCTGAGAGAGACTATTAAGTACATCGTTAATAGGTTAATGAAGTTCGTAAGTGAGGGAGTTATGATCGAATTCCCTAAGTGATTCATTGTTTAACTAATTTTAATGGAACGTATAAAATTACTAGGTCTGTTGAGGCCTCGTAATTCAATAATTGCCCTAACCTCAGGACCGTAACCCTCTCCGTGCTTAATGTCAGGTTTTCTAGCACATAGACCTCGTGATTAAAACCGAGGTGTTTAAGTAATTCTTTGGCAACCATGGCTATGCCATCCCTGTAGGGCGGCGGGAATACCAGTAAATCCCTACCTAAACCCACGTATTTGCTTAATTCCTCAAAGTCTGGGTTTCTCTCGTGTAGTGTTATAAATATTACGTCGGCAAGGTCTTTACCCACGATTGAGAGGGCCCTGGTTATTGATGATACGCCGGGAATTACCGTAATGCTAACGCCGTATTCATTAGCGAGCGCCCTAAGCTTCACCATTAACTGCCTCTCGGAAACCGAGGGATCACCATGCATTAGGAGGCACACATCCTTAACCCTAGCTATTTCCATGATTTTACGTAATAATCCTTCCTCATTCCTGTAGTTAAGCTCGATGATTAGCTTATTCGCTATGTAGGGCTTGAACCTATTAAGTACGCTGCCCCAACCAGCAATTACTAGGCACTTCATCATCACGTTTAAACCCTTGATCGTTATTAACTCGGGATCGCCGGGACCTACACCGATTATGTAGAGCATGTATAATCACTCGTGCGCCGCGACCGCTACCGTGACCTCACCATCATAAACAACCTTACGCATAATAAGCCTTGCTGTTGGCCCACCAGCAATTAATGCAAGCGGCTCAGCAACGCCTATAATGCCTAAGCGGGTGAGTGCCTCGCTTGGTGGTGTGAGGCAATCATCATTGGGACTAAACTTGCCTATATCACTCAACGGCACTAACATGAACCTAATACCGAGTTCCTCAGCCACGTTCTTTATGTTTTCATGAACTGATGCCATGACATCAACCCTATCAATACCCACACCAAGCCTATCTAGAACGTCAAGTACGGCATATTTGATCAACTTAGTATCGGTACTGCGTTTAGACCCAACGCCTATGCTTAATTTGAGCTTCTTTAAAATTAATACGTTCTCGGCAAAGTCCATTTTCGGTTCTTCGCTAAGTACGTATATTTTGTACTTGCAATCACCGTTCAACTTATAATTACCCTTGACCCACGTTGGTAAAGCAGTTAATCCGTGAACCTCAACACAGCCTTCCCTCAATAATTCAGCATTGACCTTACTTAGTAATTCGGGGTTCATGATCTTTGTAATTAACTTCCTGGCAAACTCCTCAATGCTTGTGATGCCGTAAGACTCGCTCGCAGTAGTTATTACAGGTACTACACCTTGCAACACCTTACCAAGCTCCAGGGCTAGCTTATTAGCTCCCCAGTGTGCACCGAGTATTGGTATTGCATACCTTAGATCCTCACTCACAACAACGACAGGCCTATCTATTGTCTTATCCTTAATTAATGGGCATAGTAACCTAACGGCGGCACTTACGGGCATCATTAGTACAATCGCATCAAAACACCTCCAAGCAAGATCTAGTTTATCCGGTGAGTACTTAAACGCAAATGCTGACACGTGAAGGCGCTTCAGGGAGTTTAAGACGCGGTTTGCAGAATCCTCATTAATTACATAGAGTATGGCCACACCGCGCCAAAGCTCCTCAAGCACCATCTGCGGGCACCTTACGTGGTCTGTAGGAGTGGCTGTGCGTTGGGTCGTAAACACTTGACCTAATAATATTCTTAAACAACGTGGGATTTGCGGACTTACCGATTATAATCACGGAATCCTTAACTATCCTCTCACGCTTAACCTTATCGGCAATATCCCCTAGGGTACCCCTAACCACCTTTTGCTCGGGCCATGTTGCCTTATACACCACAACCACCGGCATGTCGTCAGGCACACCAACTTCGCGTAGCTCCTTAATAACCTTATCTATGAGGTGGACCGCAGTGTATATAGCCAATACGGCTCCCCTCATTACGAATGGCGCGAAGTCCTTGAGCGAGCCCTCCATGGGAACCCTAGCCGACTCCCTAGTTATTATCACTGTCTGGACAAGCTTAGGTAGCGTCAGCTCTATGCCGAGCACGGCGGCTGCCGCCACGGCGGCAGTTATGCCTGGCACGATTTCGTACTCTATACCCGCATCCTCAACTGCCCAAACCTCCTCGATCAGGGCGCCGTATATTGATGGATCGCCCGACTTAAGCCTAGCAACTAATTTACCCTCACGCGCCCTCTTTATCATTACATCCACTATTTCCTCAAGAGTCAGGTCAGCCGTATTTATCACCTCGGCATCGGGTCTCGCCCACCTATTTATTATCTCGGGGTTCACAAGCGAGCCCGCGTAAAGTATTACGTCGGCCCTCCTTATGTAATTCATCGCCTTTACAGTAATGAGCTCTGGGTCGCCAGGACCTGCGCCAATAAATACGACCTTACCGACCTTCCCCATTACGTAGTAGGATTCATATCCTATTTAAATAATTTTCCCTAATATGGAGGATCATCGTTGAGAAATAATCACTCAGGTGTTCAGGGATTCCACGGATTATCTCCTCGTCACTCATGAAGCATCTCCTGGCATACACTACGTTGTAACGACCATCGTTTTTAATATTATCAAGCACGTGATCATTAAGGTTATTCGCTTTATACAGTACTATAGTCTCGAAGATACCGAGCACCCTTTTAATAAGCTCGCCGCGTGTTGCTGGTATTAGGGCTAGGGCCTCATCACCAATAACTAGGGGCTCCACTATTCGTGCGGCGCATGCCGACATGGCCGTCACGCCTGGGATAACCTCTATACTCAATTCGGGGCAGACCTTAATCAACGAATGTTTTATCCTATAGAATGTGCTGTATAAGGCAGGATCACCCAATACCGCGAATACGCCACTGCCGTGGTGATTCAATTTCCTACATATTAATTCGGCATTGTCATTAAGCACATTAGGATCGGGGTTGCTACTCATGGGAAAACCCAGGAACACGATTTCCGCATTATCACTCACATACCTAGCTATTATTGAGTAGGCCAGGCTCCTATTCGTACCTGTCGAGTACGGTAGGAAAACCACTGGCATTTTCCTAAGGACCTCGACCGACTTAACAGTAATGAGCTCTGGGTCGCCAGGTCCAAGGCCAATGACGTATAACTTAGGCATTCTTGACACCCCTTATAATAAATACTGGGTTACGGCTAATCATGGCAATGCCGGTCCTTGTTCTTAAACCTTTGGCGATTACGACCTCCGTCACATCCACATCGCTAACCCCCAAACCCTCTAGGGTCTTAAGGGCCCTGTATACGGTGTCAATTAGTATGGCGTCTATGACCAACCTACCGCCAACCCTTAACTTACTATATACAGCCTTAATTATGCCCTCAATACTCCCTGAACTGCCGCCAATGAATGCGGCATCAAACTCATCGTTGATCTCGTGAATAACCTGGGGTGCTTCACCCTTTATCAACTTAACATTTCTAAGCCCGAACTTCTCAAGATTTTTCCTAGTCAATTCTATCGCCTTCTCATTCTTATCGATGGCGTAGACCAAACCCTCATCACCCACAAAAAGTGCCGCCTCAACCGTCACACTCCCCGTACCGCACCCAACGTCTAGGAATTTCGCGCCTCTGAACAAACCCGCCTTTGAAAGAGCTAGCACCCTAACTTCCTCCTTAGTCATCGGTATTGACTCATCCCTAAGGAACTCATTATCGGGGATTCCGGGGACCCTAATCATGCATGACCAGCCCTCGCCAAGACCTCGCCTTCCTCGTTGAATATTACAATGCCAAACAGGGCATTGCCGAGCCTTGAGACCCTCTCGAGAGCCCTCCTGGCTATTACTTCAAGGACTAATCTTGAGTATCCACCGAGGTACGAAAGCGCCTCCGCTACGGTTTTTGATTGCGCAACCCTGGCAAGTACATCATAGGCAACACCTGCGATTACCGCCGCGTGAGTAATTGTTTCTACCCTAGCATCGCCGTACCTACTGTGGGTATTAAGTAAGCCAGCCGCTACCTTTGTAATTTTGCCGGGTAACCCAGCTATTATAATTCGTCTAAACCCCTCATTAATCGAGATTTCCACGGCCTTGGAAATCCAATCGCCAATCTTAACCACGAAGTCTCTCCCGTAGATGTTTTCTGAAAAATTGAATGCCTTATTACCCATAGCCAGGACTATTAATTCATCACCACGCACGCGCCTAACCATACCTATCTCAGCCCTTATGTGCTCGACGAACTCCTCATCACTCATGGGCATCTCAATGCCAGTCGTGCCCAGTATGGATATCCCACCCTCAATACCCACATCAGGGTTCATCGTTAACCTAGCCAACTCCTGACCCCTAGGCACATTAATAACGACCTTAATACCCTCCTTAACAACCTCTGAGACGGCGTTAACAATCATTAATTTAGCCGTGGGGCTTATGTACTTCTCGCCCGGCTTGACTTTAAGTCCAGGCCTAACGACAACGCCCACACCATCACCACCAACAACCTCTATGCCACAGCCCTTGCACCAGTGAGCACATGCGATGAACTCCACGTTGTTTAACACATCGGGATTATCACCAGAGAACTTCCTAACCCTCGCGCATGCGCCATCATTATTAATAACCACGCCCTCCACGGGGATCTCGATCCTCAAACCAACAGGTGTGGGTATGACCACGCGATCAACAACGCTACCTGTAACTAACGCGATCGCCGCCGCCTTCGCCGCGGCTGCCGCCGCAGCGCCGGTCGTTATTCCGAACCTCCTGAAGTACTCTAGGACCGCCATTAAACCACCCCATACTTACTCAGATAACCCCTTGGTGTAATGATCCTATTGTTGCACACGTAAGATTTAGAATTACCAATTATTAACGTGGTCTGCATATCGATCATATCTATAAATTCAGCCCACCTAGAGATGTCTGTTACGATAACCCTTTCACCCTTCCTATAAGCTGACCTAACAATGCCCACCGGCGTTTTTGGACCCCTGTACTTAGCTATTATTCCCATGGCTTTGGTGAGTAGTTCTTTATTAATTAAATTGTAGAAAACAATCACGAAGTCGCCCTCGGACGCTTTCTCAACCCTGTTGAGTATTTCCTGGGCCGGTATTAATAAATCGCTTAGGCTTATCACCGCGAAGTCCATGGATAAGGGGGCGCCAAGCCTTGAGGCGGCGGCCAACGCTGCCGTAACCCCAGGTATGATCTCTATCTTCCCCATATCGTAGTTATTGAGACACGCCAACTCCAGTGTCGGGCTCGCCATGCCGTAGACCTGGGGATCGCCGTCTGAGATGAGGGCTACCGTTTCCCCATTATCGAGCGCGTACATGAGCGCAAGCCGGGCCCTCCTCAATTCCTCACGCATTTCCGACCTAGTCACGTTTTTACCATTCAACAAATCAAACACAAGGTCCACGTACGTCCTGTAACCAATGACCGTCGTGGCTTCCATCAATGCTTGTATCGAGGCTTGCGTCCTTAATAATGGATCGCCAGGCCCGATACCAACGATGTAGAGCTTACCCATGCTTCCTCACTGTGATTTCGATTAGTCTGTTCGTAATCGCGACCGCAATATTTGAGCCGCCGTACGTACCCCTCACGGTTATGCACGGTACTTTTGACCTTATACACGCCTCCTTAGCCTCGACAGCATTTGCGAACCCGGGCGGTGTTGCTATTATGGCAGGTACATCAACGCCCTCATTAACTATACGTAAAACCTCAAGTAATGCCGTGGGGGAGTTACCAATTACGACAGGCTTTGGCTTATCGAGCCCAAGCCTAATGGCCGCGGCAACCCTCGCAATTCCCAATTTACGGCTAAGCTCCACTACCCTTGAATCATCTAGGTAATTCTCAACCCTGGGCCACCTTATCCCAGAAGCCACCATCCTCACATCGGTTAGGATGGGTAATCCCACGATTAGGGCTTCACGAAACACATCGATGAAGTTAGGGCTGACGTGAGTGACCTCAGCGAGCTTGGGATTACCACTGGCATAGATTGCTGAAGCCACGATCTCTCTAACCCAGTCAGGTGAGTTAACAAGCCTTTTCGAGGCTATTTCCAAAGCCTTGCCAAAGCTACGTTCATAGATTTCAAGCGGTTCACTAATACTGTAAGTTAATTCCTTCCCCTCATCCATCGCTATGGCCCTCATTATTCTGTTGAGGAAGGATACTCTGACCAGGTAGGAGTCTGAAAGGGGTTTTGTGAAGTAAACCTCAACGCTGTGGGTTCCCCATTTAACGCCCACCCACTTATTAAATTCTGAAACACCTAGGGCACCCATTATGTCCCTAATAACATGGTTTCCCCTGCCCAGAAAGGCTAGGGCGAATACGAACCTCCTGAAGCCCTTACTTATTAAATCGTTGAGGAGGGTGCGCCAGTTGGGCTCTACATATTCATTATGGGCTAGGTAGACGGGGATTTTTGCGTTAAATTCTATGAATTTTGCCAACTCCACCATATCATCTACAAAGGTTGATCTTCGGGAGCCATGCGTCAGTATTATCACGGCTGTCTGCATTCACGTAATAGGATAATCATCCTATTTAAAAACATTACTCAGAGCTACGGATATACTACCTCAAACCTGCCGATTCTTGCCCCGCACCACCTTACTAAGTGCTCGATATAGTTGGGCACGGGATCTAGGGAATTTGTAATCACGGGGTATATCGCGAGATCCACGCCTACCCGTAATAAGGCGTCACATAATTCTTTCAAGTCCTCAGCGACGCTTCTCCTTAATGGTACATTGGCCTTACCATCAGTAATCAAAACCGCGTAAATTGAGGAGTCCCTGTACTTTAATTTAAAGCTCCTCGCGATGGTTAGTAATTTGGCAAGCGCTGCCGGCAGTGGTGTTGTGCCTCCTATTGGTAATTTATCCACCACGTCATAGAGCATTCCATAATGCCTCGTGGGCTGCATTAGAACCTCGGCACCTAATCCCCTAAACGTTACTAGGGTTAAGTACGTCCTCTTAATATACGAAGCCTCAATCAACCTCTTAATGATGCCCTTCGCAACCTCAATCCTCCTTTTCACACCCATGCTACCGCTTAAATCAAGCAATATTGCGATGAGGGTCAACGCACTTGTCAATCTAAGCCTAGCCCTAAAATCAATGGGTTCGATACTTATCGGTAACGTTGGGTTCCTAATTACTGCTGCATTTATCGTGGCATTTATATCTATATCATTCTGCTCATCGATGTTTTTAGGAATTACGTAACTTATTGCTACGCCCCTACCATTACCAATTACATAACGAGTATTAGCCCTTGAACACCTACTCACGGTCTTTAAATCGCCCCAACCCGATATCTCCCTGGTTAAATCAAGACTCGTGGCTACGCTCAATCCATCGCGTCTAGATAAATCATAATTACTAGAACCTACACCTCGCCCTGTAAGGCTACCATCTTTATTGGGTTCATTACCGGCTTTGTTTGGGTCGTCGTGTTCCTTGGAAGCTTCCCCTCTGGACAAGCTCGCATCTTCGGTGCCTGGTGGTTTCATTGGTTGGGTATTATTGTTATGGTTTTTCCTGCCACTATGTGGCTCATTATTAAATATTTTATTGAGGTCGTTAAAATTAGGGCTGCCTTGAGCCCTATCAAATGGCTTGGCCTTGATTCTATGGGGTAGTGTGAACCTCATGACCCTCCTAACGTCCTCAAGCTCCACCTTAGTCCTTCCATTAAATGCTGCCAATGCCTTAGCCGCCCTTACAGTGACTATCTCAGCCCGATGCGTCCTTATGCCCATGTCCGTAACCACCTTAGCTATGAACTTAAGCAAGTCATCATCAATCTCGACGTTTCTCACTAGATCCTTAGCCCTGGAAATACGTTCCCTAAGCTCATTTTCGTAAGGCTCATACTTCTTTATAAATGATACGGGGTCTCTACGGAACTCCTCGACCCTCTTTATTATCTCGACCCTCTCCTCAGGGTCTTTACTCGCCTCGACATTCACGTATAGGCCGAACCTATCGAGAATCTGCGGCCTCAATTCACCCTCTTCGGGATTCATGCTGCCAACTAGGACGAACTTTGCGGGGTGTCTAAATGATAACCCCTCCCTCTCGATTATGTTCCAACCAGACGCTGCTGCATCAAGTAGTAGGTTGGCTATGTAATCGTCGAGTAGGTTTACCTCATCTATGTATAGTATGTTTCTATTGGCTTCCGCCAAAAGCCCTGGCTGGAGCGCCCTAATGCCCTCCCTCAAAGCCCTCTTTATATCAATTGTGCCAACGAGCCTATCAACGGTTATGCTCAGGGGTAGGTTCACAACCCTCATCCTCCTCTTAACCACAGGCAACTCCTCACCCCTCACGTACCGTTGATAGCATAAATCACACATATGCGTTGGATCCCTCGGGTCATCATTAAAGGAGCAATCCGCCACTACCTCGATCTCAGGAAGAACATTGGCTAGGGACCTAACCATCGTGGACTTGCCGGTGCCTTTATCACCGACGAGCAGTACCCCGCCTATGTCGGGGTCGATTGCGTTTAGTATCAAAGCTAGCTTCGCATCTTCATTACCAACTATTGCCGTGAATGGGAAATACACCCTATTTACCTCACCCACCGAACTCACCCTCGATTAGGGCTTCGGTCTCGGAGGCCACGTCCTGGATTACCCTCAACTCCTCCTCACTTGGCCTCCAGTAGCCTCGTTTGTAGGCTTCGTATAGCTTCTCGGCGATGTGCTTTAGGGCCCAGGGATTAACCTTCTTTATGCGTTCACGAACCTCCTCATCCATTAAGTACCTCCTCGTCAACTCATGCCAAACCCACTCCTCAACATCCCCAGTAGTTGCCTGCAGTCCAAGTGTGTGATCAAACCTCTCAGCTATCTGTAATGCCCCTGAGTAACCGTGCTTAAGCATTTCATTGATCCACTTGGGGTTGAGCATCCTCGTTATCATACCCCGCCTAATCGCTAACCTATTATCGACAACCTCCACGAACTCCCTCGTCGTGTCCGTCCAATAGGTGGCAGGTTTCTTACCACTGACGTACCACACGGCCCTCACCAACCCACCGTAATATTGGTAGTAATCGTCTATGTCCATAAGCTCAAACTGGTGCGTATCCCTAATCTTAGTCACCACATCGGTAATTCTTAAGTGCTCGACCAAAACGTCGCGCATCTCCGCGCCGTGTATGTCCTCACCATATGCATGGCCCATCCTGAATATGTAGACCTTAGCGAGCTCATCCTCACTCTTCCAAGCCCCAGTCTCTATCAATGGCGCTATTTCCACGCCATACTCACCGGGAGGTGGGCCAAAGATCGTGGGTGCATCGCGTAACCTCCCCTTTCTATGCTTCTTAACGTAATTCATGTCCTCGGGCTCGTCTAAACTCGCCACGAGCTTAACGGCCCTGTCGATCAGCGATATTAGGTTGGGGAACATGTCCCTGAAGACCCCGCTTATCGTAACCATAACATCGATCCTAGGCCTACCAAGCTCATCCAGCGGTATTGGCTCCAACTCAACCTCCCAAAGACTCTTCCTCCTCAACCTAACGCCCAGTAGGTGTAGTATTTGCGCTACCGGCTCGCCCTTGGTCCTTATGGTCTCGGCTGCGAAAATATCTATGGCGACCTTCTCCGGGTACTTACCATGCTCCCTCAGGTACTTCTCAATCATGAGCCTGACGGCATCGCCCGCCCTCTTCATCGCGAAATCGCTCGGGAAGGTCCTCGGGTCGAAGGCGTGCAAGTTCCTCCCTGTAGGGAAGACCTCAGGGTTGAATATCGGCTCATCGCTTGGACCTATGTCCGCATAACCGCCATTAAGCGCGTTCAATAACCCGCCAATTTCGTCGCTAGCTAATATCCTCTCGCCAACCTTCCTGGCGTAGTTAAGTATAGCCAATACATCGCCCCTAACGTACTCGGGGTACTTGCTTAAATCAACACTGCCAGCGCTTAGGTACTGCCTAACCAATTCCCTAACCTCGTTCTCAATATCGTCAAGTACGGAACCGCCTTTCCTCAATAATTCGTCATAATCAAGGCCCCTGGTCCTCGCTAAAACCCTGTGTAATGACGGCATCTCCCTATCATACCTCAGTATAAACGTTAGGTAATTCACCACGTCATCGAATGACCACTTAGTGCCGAACACGTGAAGCCCCCTGGGTATTAATGTCCTCTTAAGCTTCGTCAACTCGACATGGACCTCCTCAACATCCGAGGCCTCTATGTGGAGCTCCCTCGCCCTCTCGAGGATTAACTTCCTGAGCTCCTCAGCCCTGGCGCCCTGCTGATACGTCCTAGCCTCCTCATACTCATTTATCAACTTCTCAAGCTCGAGATACCCCTCATAAAGCCCAGCCGTGGTGAAGGGCGGAACCGCATGGCTTATCAACACCGCATAGCTCCTCCTCTTAGCGATCATGGCCTCCCCAGGCGTCGCGGAGACGTTGTATATGTATATGTTCGGTAAGTCACCAATAAGTATGTCTGGAAAACACTCACCACCTAACCCAACCTCCTTGCCCGGCGTGAACTCAAGCGTCCCGTGCGTGCCCACGTGTATTACGGCGTCGGCCTTGAACACATCCCTTATCCAGTAATAAAATGCTAGGTATTGATGGTGAGGCGGCAACTCCTTACTGTGATACACCTTACCTGGATCCTCATGCCAACCCCTCGTTGGTTGAAGCCCCAGGAAGACATTCCCCAAAATTATTCCGGGAATAACGAGCGAATCGCCGTCGACCATCACGCTCCCTGGCGGATCACCCCACTCCCTAGTGACCTTAGTCCTAACGCTCTCCGGTAATGAGTTGAAGTACTTACTATACTCCTCAAGGCTTAGCCTTTGCCCTCCAAGCCTTGGTACGTACTCGGGCGAATTGACAATACCTCCACGTACTAGTTCCTTAACGAGGTCGCTAGGCGGATCATCCACGGTATACCCAGCGTCCTTTAACGCCTTCAGTATCACCTTCACGCTCTCAATAACGTCGAGGTACGATGCCCTGCCGAGGTTATGCTCGCCGGGTGGGTAATTATAAATTATGATGGCTATCCTCTTATCACGATTACCCCTTCGCCTAAGGCTTAGCCAATGATTGATCCTGCCGCCTAACCTACGTACCCTATCATCAATCGGCACTATGCCTAATAAATCCCCGTTCAGTACATCTGACCTACGTAATCTACCTATACCACCAATAACTACGGGCTCCACCACACCCTCTATCTCGGGCATAATGACTTGGAACATTAAATCGAAGAAGTTCAAGCCCTGGGGCGAGGCTTGCCAGGACTCGACATCATCGGCGTGCATGACCAAGCCCCTGAGGACTACCGTGTTCAACCTCCTATAGGTTGAGATCGCGGCCTCCGGGAACGATGGCTCGCCCTTAAACGTAAAATCGAGCACCAGGTCTGGGTAAACGCCCGCCTCAATCAATTTATTCAACGCATTGGCGTACAACCCATACCTTGAATACGCAATTACGTAATTAGCATTAACGAACTCCCTAACCATCTTAAGTATCGATACCTCCTCAAACGTTGTTGGGTAGTAAAGCAAAACGGCTATTAACGGAGCCTCCCTATTGCTAACCACGGGCTCCTCGACGAATTTCAATTCCTCATCTACAAAACCCACGTCAAGCACTACCTTAGGCTCATCGTACGGCACCCCCGAACCAGTGAACGTGTTGTATAAATATATGATTAAATTCCTCAGGTTCTCCCTGCTCGGGTTATCCCAATAGTTAAATACCTTGATGAGATCGAGATTGGTAGGGATCTTCGAAAACTCAGCGGCATAGGGCGTCAGGGGCACCACGTAATTCGAGTAAGACCTCGCCAACTCACCTATCGACCTATTACATATTGAAAGCAATACCACCTCCGAATCCCTGACGAGCTCCAGGATGCTCCTCTCCTCACCCCTCTTATGGTACTTATAGCCATAGTATATACTTAAATCAATACTAAGCCCCCTACCCCGCAATTCACGTAGCACCTCCTCAAGCATGACCGAGTAGCCAACCCTACCGAGAACAAGCAGGAACCTCATGCAACCACCTCAAACTCCCTCTTAACGTCAAAGTCCCTAAACACCTCGATGTGCATTACGTAGTAGGATAAGCATCCTATTTAAAAACATTACTGCAAAATCTCGCCTTACATTTTACATTATCCATTAAGTGCTCGGCAAGACCTGGGAAATAACCTCCTTTAAAGCATTTTCAAGAGCACTCCATGTAAGGTTACCATCATTTACTCTCATAGTGATGAGTTTTTCTAAAGTCTTTTGAGCTATCTCCATGAGCAATTCCTCAGCCTTCCTATTACTTACACCCAACCTCTCGCAAAAGCCTGCAGAGTTGTTCACGATATCGTCATAGTTAAGCCCTAGGTATGCCGCAACAGCCTTAAGATTGATCATTAGTTAAGCACGTTAAACTCCACAACAGTTTTATAGGGACTTACGAGAGCCGTAGAGACTCTTAACTGACAGAGGCGTGAAGATCTTTGGTAGGCACCACAGGCGCTAGGGAGATTATAAAGGGTTGAGTACCTATTGGGACATGCCGCATTAACGAAGGCTGTGGCTGAGTGAGTGTGGGCGGAGGTTGCGAAGATGTATGTCCTGAATCCGGAGATTAGGGAGAGGATGAGGAGGGTAAACCCATGGGCGCTGCATAGAATTATAGAGGTTCTATACGAAGCCCATGGAAGGGGATATTGGAGATCAGGTGAGGAGCTTCTGGAGGAGATGGAGAGGGTGAGGCTGGAGGTAGAGAGATTACTTGAGTAGGTCCTGGCCCATAAGCTCCTTCGTAACTCTACTACTCTCACTCAACTTCACAAGCTTTGGGTAGACAATGACGACCTTGACTACGAGGGCGAAGAGCCTTAGTTTATACGCATAATCTATAAGCCTCCTATCATTCCTCTCAACACCCTCCTTCTCAATGAGGTCGGCGATCTCGTTAAATGCCTCCACATCCTCCATTGTATACTCCTTAGTGTCTTTATCGAGAAGCTTAACAAGCCTTTCATAAACCTCCCTCGTGTAGTATTTGGACTTTGTGGGAGGCAGTAAAGCCCTTAAAACCGCCTTTAAACCCGACACCTCGGTATCGCCTAAAACATTTCTTTGATGAAGAAATGTGAGTAGGAGCTCGTTGAATTGCAGAAAGGCGTTTTTAAATAATCTAAACTCATAATTTATCTCAGCGAATTTCCTCCCCAGCCAATAGGCCAAGCTAGCTATAGACGCAACAACCGTGACTATAACGCTGATGAAGCCGATAAGGAACCCGATCTCCATAACTATATTACCTTAGGTATTGTTACTTATAAAAATGTTTTTAATGTTTTTATTTCAATGCCGGTCTCTCCTTACCTTACTAATCTCGCTCCTAAAACACCATTGAGTTTAGAGCGGAGAATTTGAAGTTGAGAATCACTATTTGCTTGGTATTACCCCTTTCTATACATCTTTAGCAACCTCTTCTAGTGCAAATGCAAACCTATTATTCTCCTTAAGCTACTCTTTCAATTCTACAACGTACTTCTTCGCAAGTTGGTTGCAAACCTCGTCAGGCGCAAACTTTGCTGTGCACTACCCGTAAAGGTTTGTTCCACAGTACTTGCCCCACGAACCCTAGGTACCTACTAAAAAGCCCTGCACCCTCTCAAGCAAATGCTCAGTCATTTTAACGCCAATCTCCCAGGCCGCCTTCGTGGGTGTTAATGTTGGGTTTATAGCAAAGAAGCTCCTCCCCGTTGGAAGAACCTCGATCTTACTGCGAGTTAAAGCACCATTAGCATTAAGCTTAATATACACCCTCAAACCTAATCCTTAAGCAGGAATCCTCCCTTTACACCGGATCTCCGATAGTCTCGCTGCTCTCAGCGTAGTTCTAAAATTCTCGGGGGACCCCCGACCTTTTTTCCTCTCATTAATAACCGCAGCAATCTGCCGCGTCCCACCTCAGATTTTGGAACCAAACCCATGAATTATTTTTACATACGTAGTTACAAAATATAATGTGCGTCTTACACCAACGCATATACTGAGATTGCGTGACCTTACGGACATGGTTTATCATTGATAATACCAATAAAAATTAATATATTTTAAAAGCAATAATATATTTTGTAATGTCGTACATAAAACAGAGGAACGCGGACCAGACAGTATCTCAGGGAGGCAGGGTTATTACCGAGACCGGTAGGAGGGTGAGGATAGGGCATATATATAGGTTGAGGAGGGGTAGGTTAGGGCATGTGTATCCCCTGAGGTGGAGGTATGGCCGTGAGGGTGAGGCTAAGGCTTAGGTCTAAAACCTCGCAAGAGGTTATCGAGACCTCTGCCCTGGTCAACAGTGGCTTTGAGGCCGAGAGTCCGCAGCTCCTCATACCCACGTCGTTGGCTAGGCAGCTCTCGCTCTACCCTCCACCGCCTATGTCGAGCATAATCGAGGTTGGGACTGCGGGTGGTCCGGTGAGGGTGTTCCTTGTTAGGGAGACTTTGTATGCCTAGGTGATTACTGGCGATAGGGAGGTTGGTCCTAAACTCGCTGATGTACTGATATCATCTACTGAGGAGGAGGTTTTGATAAGTGATAAGTTGGCTGAGGAGTTCGGCATAGTCCTCCTGGCGATCGGTTCAGGAAAATGGAGGTTTATCGACGACCCCCAGACAAGGTGAGGTATAGTGAGAAACCTCAATACTGGTGATCAATTTCTGCAAATACGAAATTAAATTATTACCTTAGGTCCTCCATCAACCCACACAACCCTCGCGTCGACGCCATAGACCTCCTTAATTATTGATGGTCCCAGTGTCGAGGGTGAGAGGCCGTAGGCCACTACTTTGCCGTCCTTCATAAACACCAACCTATCTGAGTACTTAAGTGCCAGGTTTATGTCGTGGAGGGACATAAGTATTGATATGCCCCTCTCCCTGGCGATCTTCCGTAATGTCTCGAGCACCAAAACCTGGTGCTTCAAATCCAGGTTTGTCACGGGTTCATCGAGGAGTAAAACCCTCGGCTCCTGCGCCAATGCCCTCGCGATCTGCACTAGTTGGTATTGACCACCGCTTAACTCATGAACGTACCTATTGCTCAGGTGTGAGATACCGAGTTCCTCAAAGATTTCGTAGGCCACCTCATAATCCCTCCTACCTGGCCTAAGCCCCATGTGGGGCAGCCTACCGAGTAGGACTACGTCCAGGACCTTGATGGCATATGGCCTCTCCGGCATCTGTGGGACGTATGCTATTAACTTAGCCCATTCCCTATGGCTCATCGTCGTGGATGCCTTACCATCAACGCATACGCAGCCCCTGAACCTCCTGGCAACGCCAAGTATGCACTTAATCAATGTGGACTTACCGGCGCCTATGGGGCCCATCAATGCCGTAACCTCGCCATCATCGATTACTAAATCCACGCCCCTAATCACGGGCTTCTTCCCGTAACCGCAATCGAGGGATTTAACCTCAAGGACCATACCTACCACCCCTCGTAATAACCATGAGCAGTAGGTAGGGTGCGCCAATTAGGGACAGTATTATCCCTATCGGTACTACGTACGGTGGCACGAGAACCCTCGATACGATGTCTGCGGCTAACGTTACATCTGCGCCCATGATTGTCGATGTTATAATTAACCTAGCGTTATTATTGCCGACAATCAGTCTCGAGATGTTCGGTATTACCAAGTCCACGAAGCCCACAATACCGACAAAGCTAACCACCGCGGCAGCCTGGAACGCCGTTAATAAAATCAACGTTAGCCTAAGCCCCCTAACGTCGACACCGAGACTATGGGCAACGTCATCACCCAACCCAAGCGCGTCTATCTTCGCTGAAACCACCAAGTAATAAATTATTGGTAGCAGTGATAGGGCCATGTAGGGTAGGTAGCTTAGCCTGACGTTTTCCAGGCTACCAAGCATCCACATTGCTATGGCGTGGGTGGCGTCGGGGTTGCCGGCGAAGTACTGAAGCATTGAGGTCCCCATGGAGAACATGAACATCACCGCAACGCCAGCGAGTATTATTACACTGGGCGTGGCTCCCTTAAGGTACGCCAGCGCGTACACCATAAGCGCCGCGAGGGATGAGAAGAGGAACGCCATGGGTATTATAAGGTAGGGTGACGTGATCACAGGTACGTAGTACTTAATCACAAAGCCTCCGAAGCCTAGCACTATGGCTAGGGCGGCGCCGAAGCCCGCGGCTGCGGAGACGCCCAACGTATATGTGGACGCCAGGTAATTCCTAAGCACTGACTGGAGGACCGCGCCGGCCGATGCCAATGAGGCGCCTAGGATTATGGCTGATACAGCCTCGGGAAGCCTTAGGTGAAGTACCACGAGGGTTGCGTCGGTCGGCAACTTAAAAATTGGGACCACCGCATTGATTAATGCCTCGTAGACCCAGGCAATGGGTAACTTATATGTGCCGGTCACCACATCTACGGCGAATAAAAGGGGCACTAACAAGGCAAGTACTACGTTTAGCACCACAGACCTAAGCGTCCTTTCGATTTCAGGCCTGGGCTTCTTTATTATTATTATTACGGTCATTAAATCACCCGCTGCAGAACCAAGTCCCTCCCGGCTCGGCCGTCGTTAGGAACTCACTAAAGTACTGATTGAGGAGCTCCGTGGCGTTAACCCTCACCACATTAGGCCACAACACGCTATCTATGTATAGGGCGGTGATGTAGCCAGGAGGTCCCTCAGTTAGGTACCCAGGTATAACTATTATGTGGCCCTCCTTAACGGCTGCCGTTTGATTAAGCACTGGGTTACTCCTCACGGAGTTTATGATGCCCTCGCAGTATGTTGTTGCGTTAGGGGAGTGTGGGTTTAGGTACCACGTGGTGACTATTATGACACTTGGGTTGCATTGTAAAACGGACTCGGGCTGTACCTGCATTGATTTATTGAAGCACGGCTGTAATCCAGCCAACACGGTTACCCTATATGGGTCAGAACCATTACCTGCCACGAACCAGGGCGAGTAATCCCAGGCAAAAATTATGTAGGCCCTTGGGTGTTGATTTATCTGCGACTGGTACGTCTTAAGTTCCAGCTTTAAACCACTTAACCAGTTGATCAATTGCATTGCTTTGTCTGTATGGTTTGTTATTAACCCAAGGAAGTATATGAGTGATGTAAGGTTGTCCGTGGGCCCCCACGCAATGGCCGGTATATTAAAGGCCTGTAGCTTCTGCCTAACCTGCGGTAATATATAACTCCAGGTTATCACGATGTCCGGTTTTAAATTAACTATTTCCTCGTAATTAATTGACCACATGCCGGAGCTCACCGCCGGTAAGTTACTATAGTTTCCAAATAACCATGGGAGCTTCGTTGCGTAACCCTCAACGCCGACAACGTAGTTGCCAGCGCCTATGTCTATTAATACCTGGAGGGCCGCCGTATTCATGGCCACGATCTTATCTGTCGGTATTCTTAACGTAATGTTTTCACCGTAGTTATTGATAATTATTGTATTTGCATTTACGGGGTACATTACGAAATTTGGTGAGGAGTATGCGCTTAATTCATTAACGCTGGTGGTTGCTGGAGCGCTTGTTGGGGCCTTGGGCTTATGGTGGATTATGAGGTATGCCGCGGCTGCGGCGAGCACCAGCACTAAAACCGCGACAACCACCAATTGAGTCCGTGACAGTCCACGTAACTCCTGCCTATGCATCGAGGTAGGATGCATATCCTATTTATAAGCATTTCCTTATACGGAATTTAAAAACCGGGGCTTTCGCTGCTCTTAATTATGGCTTCCTTAACGGCTTCGTATACGGTCTTCGCCATTAACTCGCCGATCTTTGAGTGCCCGCCTGTGTATGTTATTAATGGTCCCCAGCCCGAGATTATTACTGCATTGTCGGTCCCGGTCCCCGTTGCCTGTACCTTCGGGTTGTAGCTGCTCCTTACGTCTAGGTCTTGGAGCGCGGCTACTTTTGCCTCCGTTATTGTTATTAGGGCCCTAGCCATGGCGCCTGCCGTCAACTTCGCGTTGGTCAGTAGTATTATGTTTATTGTGCCCTCCCTATTATAGCACGTGAATTTTCCGGCCTCCTCAACGCATTGCGCCTCATCAAGACCTGCCCTCATAGCGTTTGTCTTGACGCCTGCGGTCGCGAAGGATGTGACCCAGAGCCCTGAGTGTTCCATGGTTTTAACGACTACATTATCCATGTCGACGCCGGTGCTTAGGCAGGCGCCATCCTCGAGACGAAGCCCTAACTCTTTTAGTAACTCCCTGAGGTAGGTCTCCCTATTGCCCGGCTCATGGAGCCACTTCCATAATTGAGGCGGTGCATAATTATTGCATGCGAAGGATATCTCCCTGAAACCATCCATTGTGCTCAGTGCCTGGGTTCTCCCTGGTAACTCAATTACTAGCGTCTTCACGGTGAGTCCTCGATATTCCTGATAATATATACGCGCCAAAATTCCATCTCTCGACCAAATTTCCTTAGTTTTATTTGACAGAATGCTTGGCATTTATAAGTAGGATACAAATCCTACTTATAAAGACAATCCTTTTATAATTCAAGCCGAAGTGTCTCTTAATGGGTGGTGTGGCGTCGCTTATCCTGGACGCAGCGATTTACGTTGCCTTGTTCCTAGCCTCATCCATGGCGGGCTTGTTCCTAGCGTGCTTATTAAATGAGTATGGGCTTTTGAGGAGGGCTGGGCCTGCGGTTAAGGCTTTACTGAGGCCCGTGGGTCTCCCTGACTTTGTATTTCCTGCCGTTGCCTCAGCCATGGTTAATGCCTACAGGGCTGAGCACATGATCATCTATGACTACTACTCCAGGGGCTTGCTGAGTGAGGATGCCGTGGTTTTTTACGTACTGGCTAGCGGGTACCTCAGGGCTGTGGGTGCATTGCTGCACGTGGGACCCATAGCCCTCGCCGCACTTGGTCCCATAGGGTTGATCTACTTAGCATTACTTTACATTAAGTACGTGCTCAACACCGTGATTGGCCTGGTATATGGTAGGGTTAGGGGTATCCGCATAGTTAACGCCCAGGTTGGGCCGTCCCTTATGAGTAATCATGGGTCGGGCAATCGCCTTAAGCCATGTTTTACACGGAGCTTGAGGGTGACGTTGAGGGTCCTGCCCAGGTTCCTCATTGTCATTATTACCGTCCTACTCCTCGAGTACCTCGGGGCATTCGCGGCACTTGGGCATTATTTAATCGTGAATGTCGGGGCCCTGTCCTACTTTTTAAGCCCTGCCTCGATTACCGTGTTGAGCACGGCCATTGCCTCGCCATCAGCCTCCTACTTCGTGGCCGCCTCGCTTTTGGGGCATGGGCAGTTAAGCCTTAAATTCTTATTGATTGCGTTACTCCTGGGTAGCACAATTAATGGTTTAACGATAGGCCTAATGCGGCACTCGCTTCCGTTCTACCTATCGATTTACCCACCTAAGCTTGCTGTTAAGATTACGGTGGCCCAAGCCCTCGCGGACGCCGTATCCCTGACGGTGATAATAACCCTACTAATGGTTTTTAACGCATAGCCTTCATCAAACCCCTCGCCGGCCTCAACTCCCTCTTAAATGGGTCGAGCACTAAGCCGAATATCTCCAGAGTGACAATGCCGAGCAGGTTCTCATCCTCGCTCTCGCCGAGAACCACGGGCGTGCGCCTCTCGCCATAGCCCGGCAATTCGAGTAAGGCCTCGGAGATCGCCCTCCTAATCACGGTACCATCGGCCAGTACAAACTCCATCTCCCCCATCGGCCTTAGCCTCAGCCCCTCCCAAACACTCCTGGTCAACACCGTGTACATAGCGCCCGAGTCAACTAGGAACCTAACCCTAACGCTTTTTCCATCGTGCTTGACCATGCCATCCACATACACGAGGCCCATAATCATCCATAATGCATGCTTTGAATTAATAAAATTTTAATGAGCGATTACTTTAATTTTAGATGCCGCGAGCCTCGCCCTCTCTCTGGCCTCATTGACCGTATCGCCGACGGCGAGGACCATGCCCATCCTCCTACCCCTATACGTGCTTGGTTTACCGAAAAGCCTAACCTGAACGCCTGGTATTGCCAGGGCCTCCTCAATGCCTATGAACCTTGGTGCGTAGCCCTCGTTATCGGCAATTATTATATGCGATGCTGCTGGGGCTACGAGCTTGACTTCGGGTATTTGGAGCCCCAGTGCTGCCCTGACATGTATTTGGAATTCATTTATGTCCGTGCTCACTAGCGTCACAAGCCCAGTATCGTGCGGTCTCGGCGCAACTTCGCTGAATAATAGCCTACCATCCCTCGTTAGTATCAGTTCCACGCCGTAGATACCGAGCCCGCCCAGCTCATCCACAACCTTGATCGCCATTTCCCTAGCGGTCTTCAACACAGACTCATTAGCTGTCGGTGGGTGCCAGGACTCCACGTAGTGGAAGACCCCCCTGGGCCTTTGATGTTCAATGGGGATTAGGGTCCTCGTCTCGATATCGCCCCCAACCCTGTGCCTATACGTTAGTACCGTGAACTCCCTATCTATCTCCACGAACTCCTCAACAATCACCTTCCTACTCGCCCCCCTCGCATGCTCAACGGCGCGCCTAAACCCCTCCTCAACCCCATCCCTATTCTTAATGATAACGTGGCCATGCCCACTCGAGCTCATCTCCGGCTTTATTAAGCATGGGTAGCCCAGGTCCTTGCATGCCCTCTCCACATCACTGGGTGACTCAGCCACGTAATACTTAGTCGTTGGTAGTCCCAGCTTCTCGGCAGCTAACCTCCTCAGCTCTACCCTGTTCATGCACACCTTAACCGCGCGGGCGTTTGGTACCACCCTGAACCCCTCCTCCTCAAGTTCCACGAGGGCGTCCGTGTTTATGGCCTCGATCTCCGCAATGATGGCGTCGGGGACCTCCCTCCTCACTATCGCCTTAATTGCCTTGCCATCCATCATGTTTATCACGTACCTCCTATGGGCGACGTGCATTGCTGGTGCCATGTCGTACCTATCCACAGCCACAACCTCAACACCAAGTCTTTGCGCCTCAATTGCCATCTCCTTCCCCAACTCACCACTACCCAGCAGGAGGATCCTCCTGGCGCCCTCCATCAGTGGTGTGCCGAACTCCACCCTCACCACCCCCTTGTTAGGCTCTCCTTAAGGCTGAGCCATAGCTTCAAACCACCCTTACTATGGCCCCTGGGTACTAAGATATCCTCGGAAGCCCTCTCTGGATGGGGCATTAACCCCACGACATTTCCATCCTTATTGGCAACACCCGCAATGTTGTTTATTGACCCGTTGGGGTTCTCACCGTGGTATGAAAATGTCGTATTCACCTCCGCTGGGTTGTCGATGTAGTATCTGCCCTCGCCATGGGCTATCGGCATCGAAACCACCTCACCCTCTCCATATGCCGTGGTGAATGGGGTCTTTACATTGAGGACCTTAACCCTGACCCACTTGGCTATGAACCTTGGTGGGTCGTTAGGAGGTAACGCGCCCGGTAACAGCCCTGATTCCACGAGTATCTGGAACCCATTGCATATACCAAGGATGGGCTTGCCCTCATCAGCCATCCCCCTAATCACCCTTAGTGCAGGGCTTCTTGCGGCTATGGCGCCAGCCCTGAGCCAATCACCATAGCTGAAGCCGCCTGGCAGCACGGCCGCATCGTAACCCTCATCCTTAAATTTCCCATGCCACACCACGTCAGCCCTCAAGCCTATAACCCTATTCAGTACATGGGCCACGTCTAAGTCACCGTTGGTCCCTGGGAACCTAATCACCGCAACCCTCATCCTCAACACCCAACACAAGTAATTCGTGAACCGTTGGGTTGTAGATCCTAAGCCTATAGCATAAACCGGACACAATCTTTGCGGCCTCCTCAGAATTCGCAGCAGAAACCGTGAAGCCTAGGTACTTACCGCTACGTACCTTAAATACACCGTTGAAGCCTGAGGCTACGATAACATCCTTAAGTATGGTCTCACCCTCGGGATCCCTAGAGCCCCTCAGTACAATGGCGATATGAACCAAGTACCTCCTATTCACAACCTCCTTCGTCCCCATTGTTTAAGTGAATAATTAAAAATTTTATAAAAGTTACCCCGAAATATTTATGGTCATTATTTAAATAATTAATTAAATACGGTGTATGATCACGAGTAATCATACACAATGGGTTCCCTGCCAGGCACCCAATCAACCCTGACCCTACCAAGCCCGTGGGAGCGCCTCCACATGTAAACCTGCCTAACGAGCTCGGCCTCGGAAACCCTCCTATTTATAAGCTCGGGGCTTCCGATGTCCACCCTATGGAACAATTGCCAATCTGGTGACGAGACCTGGGATACGCATTCCTCAACCCTATCATACGTTTCCTGGTATGTACTTCCAAGCGCCATGATCTCCACCGCCCTTGAGCCCAGCGTCCTATAAACACCGTTAACCTCCTCAACGGAGCTGTAAAATACGACGCAACCTAGCTTGGTTATTGCGTCCTCGTTCATGATCACCGTCCTATTAACCGCCAAATCCCTATTGTGTGGGTAGCCCAGGGGCGCCACGGCCTTTGTCATAGCCACAACACCATCCTTAAAACCGTACTTAACGCTGGATAACCTACCCTCAACCGCAGCCTCCACCAACTCCAACAAGTCAGCCTCAAGGAGGGCTAGGGCGTTTGTGACCTCCGGGTCTCCGAACCTGCTGTAGTACTCGATTAGTGTTGGTCCGTAAGTCGTAAGCATGAACTGGCCCGAGAGGACACCAACGTACCTACCACCAACCTCCCTCTGCAATGCCTCTATCGTCCTCTTGACAATATCGACACTCTCCCAATACTCATCACCAAGTAGGAATGGCAACCTAGGTCCTGGCCCCACGATACTCCCCATACCACCACACTCAGGTCCCATGTCGTAATCAAAGGCGTGTGGGTGGTCCTGAATCGGCGGTAGCGCAATAACGCTGTAACCGTCAGTTATGACCTGTACTGTATACTCAACCCCAGTTACTGCCTCCTCAATTATTATCAAATCCTCAATATCACCGTATTTAGAGACGGACCTCGCGGCATCGAGGACTTGCGATGCCTTGGCCGTGCCCATGGCATCCCTAAGGTAGGCTAGGTTTTCCCAGAAGACGCGGACACCCTTACCGCCGGCCTGTCTTGCGGGTTTTATGGCAACGGAGCCAGCGTTTTTAATATACTCCGCCGCATCCCTCACATCCCTAAATGCCCTAAAGGCTAGTCTACCCGGTATTTTATACTTCCACATCAACTCCCTCGCGAATGCCTTACTCTGCTCAATCATGGCTAACCTGCGGGGTACACCGAAGGTGGGCACCCCCATCTCAAGGGCCCTATCGGCAACACCGGCGAATTGGGGTTCCTCAGGCCCAATAATCACGATGTCTGGGTTTACCTCGTTTATTGCCCTTGTGATGCCGTTAACGTTCAACTTATCAATGACCACCCAACCACCGCTCCGCCTGGAAACCCTCTCAATGCCTGGATTCCTATGTGTCATTAGGGCATAGATCCTCGGCTCATGAGGACTCTCTGAGAGTTTTAACGCAATTGCGTGCTCACGTGCACCATCCCCCACAATCAACACCTTGCTTTTTATCACAATCATTTAAATAAATTACGGAGTTTATAAACCTAATCTTCACGTATATTGTTTAAATAAATAATAAAACTTATAAATTACCTAGGGGTAACCTTACCATGTGGAGTTAATTTACGAGGGCAAGGCCAAGAGGGTGTACAGGCTCAATAATGAGTGGCTTGTCATGGAGTTTAAGGACGAGGTCACGGCATTCGATGGATTGAGGAAGGAGGTGGCCATAGGTAAAGGCAGGTTGGCGGCTGCTCAGACGGCATTCTTCATGAGTTACCTGGAGGGTAATGGTGTTAGGACCCACTTCATTGATTGGGATGGTGATAGGAGGATAACCGTTAGGGCCCTGAGGATGATGCCGATAGAGGTTATCGTTAGGAATTACGCGTATGGCTCGTTCCTTAAGAGGATGCCCATGGTAAAACCCCTAACCAGGTTCTCAAAACCACTGGTGGAGTTCCATTTAAAGAGTGATGAGCTTCACGACCCATTACTGACCATGGATGATATAACCGAGGCAAGCCTATTAACTAGGGAGGAGTTACAGGAGATCATAAATACGTCACTCAGGGTAAATGACTTATTAACGAATTTACTAAGCACGCGCGGCCTCATTCTTGTTGACTTCAAACTCGAGTTCGGTTTTGATGGGAGCGGTAGGTTGCTGCTGGCTGATGAGATGAGCGGTGATACAATGAGGATACTAAGGAATGGCAAACACCTGGATAAGGAATTATTTAGGAAGGGTGCCTCGGCGATGGACCTTGTTAAAGCATATGCTGAATTAAATGCCCTGCTTGGAATTAAATCCTAACCTCCAAGCCATTCCATAGCCTAATCCTCAAAACACCCCCTTCATCCTCAACAACCCTACCAAGGATCCAGGAATTGATGCTCCAGCGATTAATTACCTTGAGGGCCTCCTCGACATGTTCGGGGTTTACGAAGAGGGCTAACCCAACACCCATGTTGAATACCCGGTACATTTCATCCCAACCCACACCACCAACCCTCTGAATTTCCTGAAATAAGCAGGGCGGCTCGGGCGCCTCAAGGTAAAGACCCTGGCCGGGCCCCAAAGCCCTCCTTAACTTTGTGAAGGCACCGCCCGTTATATGCACGGCTTTTCTAATTAGGCGTGAACTATATAACTCAAGGAGTAACTTGCCGTAATCAGCCGTGGGTTTAAGCAAGGCGTCGGCAAGCTCCTCACCGCACACCTGGTCATCGAGTTTGTACCTGCTCAGTAATACCTTACGTGCCAGTGTGTACCCATTCATGTGGAGACCACCTGATGAGACCCCAACAACCACGTCGCCCACGCGAACATCCTCCGTAGGCCCATTCCTAATTCCGAGGACAACGCACACCACATCAATCCCATTGACCAGGTCAGGCATTATTGCAGACTCACCGCCAAGCAGTACTGCTCCGACTCTGCTCAATGCTTCGAGGACCCCATCAATTACGCCCCTAACCGCATCGACATCGTTATCCCTCAACGCTATGTAATCAACTACGGCCAGTGGTTTGGCATTATCGCAGGCGATATCGTTTGTATTACCAATTACGCAGTCCCAACCCAGCACCCTAAACCTGCGTGTTGCCCACGCTATCAGTGACTTCGTACCCACCCCATCCATATGAAGCGTAAGGCCAAAACCATTTAGGTCCAGAAACCTCGTGAAGGCCCCCTCATTAATCCTAACGCCTAGTTTATTCGCTAACTGCCTTATCGACTTAATGGCGTAACTGTGCATCTCGTGATGTAGGTCAAGGTCGACCCCAGCCCTCTTGTATGTCCAGCCCACGTTAATCACCGCCCCGGAAGCACTCCATACATAATTCCCCAGTGATTCCGACATCCCTCGCTGTATTAGTTAGGTCATCAATGGAGGCCCAGGTTATTGAATCCACCTCCAGGACCTTGATCAGCTCTTTATCCTCACGGAACACCCTCGCCAGTAACGTCCTCGTTGGCGGCATGGTGACGCCGTATGGGCATGCCCTGGCTATCCTCGGGCTTGCGATACCCACGTGAACCTCCCTAACCCCAGCCCTATGCCTTAATATCTGTGATACCTCCTTAATCGTTAAACCACTCAGTAATGAATCATCGATTAGCAGGACCCTCCTGCCCCTAAGCTCCTTGATTATGGGATTCACCTTTAGGTGTATTATTGACCGCCTAGTCGTGATTTCATCCATGATGGCGGACCTGCGCCTCTCGACATTCATTAACGCCAACTCCACGGGCTTACCCAACGCCTCACCAACCTTTAATGCATAGAGCGTCCCGGTGTCAGGTACACCAACCACTAAATCAGTACTATCGGCAATACGCCCCCTCAACCTGGCCGCCAACCTCTGGGCCAGGGCCTTCCTAAAGGCATAGACAGAATGACCATCGATCTCGGAATCAGCCCTACTCATGTAGATAAACTCCAGGGAACACAGCTTGGGATCCTCATCACTATTAACAGCCCTCAACTCCCTCACCACGTACCTAGAAATGTCGATTATGGAGCCAGGCCTTACAGGGGTTCTGACGGCACCGCCAGCTGCGCTTATCGCCGCGGTTTCATTTGACATGTGCGCCAGGTCAAAGCCGTAAGCGCCTAGGGATAGGGCTCTACGCCCATCAACCGATCTATAGCCAACCAGGTGCCCATTACTTGTCAACGCCAACAATACTAAGCTCTTACCTGGGGCTTTCCCGTTAAGGACTATATCGCATATCTCCCCTTCATTAATTTCCTGCCCCTCGTAACAATACGCCACATCAACATTACCGCATTTAATGACACCAAATACCGAGTCATCCGTTGCAGAGCAGGCGATGCCGGCCCATCCATTAACATCGATGTCCTTAACATCATCCAGCCTCTTGGTTAATAATCCCTCGTTTGATAGCACGGAGACCAAATACACCTCACCCCTATGCCTCAATGCTGATAATCCATACCTGATGACATCACCTATGTCCCAACCCTCGTGGAATGACAAAACCCCCAGTAAACCTGCCGTGCCCATGCGCATCACCTGGTGAAATCCCTCTCCAACTCATCAATGTTCACGTCAAATGGGTAGTTGCCCGTAAAGCATGCTGTGCAAACCTCATCAACACCTATTGACCACAACAACTCATCAACTGTTAAGTAAATTAGTGAGTCGGCACCAAGTATTTCCCTGACACCATCAATGGTTCTACCATGGGCTATCAACTCACGACGTGTTGGGAAGTCCATACCCATGAAGCATGGGTACCTAATCGGTGGTGAGGAGACCCTCACATGGATTGCACGTGCACCATACCTCCTCAACCTCGGTATTAATGACCTGAGTGTGTCGCCCCTAATTATCGAGTCGTCAATTAAAGCAAGCGATTTATCCCTAACCCCCTCCCTAACAATCCCATAAAGCTCCCCATTCCTCTCCATGGGCGGCTTGATGAAGTTCCTACCGAGGAACCTATTCTTCACTACCAAATCCTCCATGGGCCTACCCAAGGCTTTTGCGTAGCTCTGGGCGGCGATCCTTGCTGACTCAGGTATTGAGGCCACTACGTCGATGTCCTTAATAGGCTCCTTCCTGGCCAGTGATAAACCGAGCCTCTGCCTAACATTGTAAACACTTATCCCATTGAAGTAGGAGTCAGGTCTCATGAAGTAGATGTACTCAAGGGCGCAGTAAGCTCTTTTACCGTTCCCAAACTCATCCCCATACTCACTAACGTCACCCCTGGAGTTAAGAACAATAGCCCTACCAGGCTCCAGCTCACGCCACTTAAAACCCAGCACCTCAAGGGCGCTTGTTTCCGAGGCAGCGGCAATACCATCTTCGTTAAAGCCAACGCTCAACGGCCTTATCCCCCAGGGATCCCTAATCAGCAGTAGTTGCCCTTTCCATATCGCAATTATTGCGTAGCCACCCTTGACGGTCATGAATAACCTCCTAATGGCACCCTCAACCCCATGCTTAGTCAATAGGTACCTCAGGTACATTGCCAAGACCCAGGCGTCATAATGCTCGTTAGCGACCTCAAGTCCCTCACCCCTCATTATCCTAGCCAATTCCCTGTAATTTGCTATGGTGCCGTTAAAGACCAAGGCCATGTCACCCAGTACTATGGGCTGGAGCTCCACATTGTAAGGACCGCTTGTTGAGTACCTGGCGTGGCCTAGGCATAATGTAGATGCCAGGTTGTTCACGTTATCGAGCTTTATCAAAGCACCACCAACGCTGCAGGCGTATGACACACCCTCCTGACCCCTATGCATGTGCCATGGCGCCATCTTTACTACGTAACTCGGGGACCCCAAGCCCATGAATGCCCATATACCGCACATTAAAATACACCCCATAGGGATGAGTAATCCCTCAACACCTCACCTAATCCTAGTTCTGCCAATTCATCACCCCTCCACAGAAACCTAGCCGAACTGCCCTCTGATGAGCCGATCACCGCATGGGGCACACCCATCTCCCTAAGGATGCTCACTACTTTATCAGTATCCCGTGTCTCGATTATGTACCTGGCATTGGATTCCGAAAATGCCACTGTCACTGGATCAATGGCGCTGCCAGGGATCTTTGCTAAGTCGGCACTAAAGCCCGCCCCACCAATCGCGGACATCTTCAGCAGTGTCGTTGCGAGACCTCCAAGCCCCACATCCATGCATGAATCCACTAACCCATACTCGATTAGCCTAAGCACAGCCTCGGCGTTACGCAACTCCTCCTCAGGCCTAGGTCTCGGTGGTTGACCCCTAACTAAACCATGAACCCTATATAGGTACTCAGAGCCTCCCAACTCATTGTCCGTTAAGCCAATAACAATGAGTGAACCACCCCCCTTTAATCCACCACCAACGCTCTTACCAACATCACTTAACACCCCAAGCACTACGACTGTGACGACAGGCTTTATCACGGTATTCGTGATCGAGTCCTCGTTATAGAAGCTCACCTTACCACCAACTATTGGGATCTTTAATGACCTCGACATCCACGCCAAGCCCTTGACAGACATGACGAAGTACCAGTACCTATCGGGGACCTCTGGGTTCCCCACGTTTATGGAGTCCGCGGCAGCTATGGGTCTACCGCCCACGGAGACCACGTTCCTATACGCCTTAGCCAGCGAGTTCGCGGCCCCCACGTACGGATCCAGGAATGAGTACCTGGGGTTTGCGTCAGCCTTTATGGCAATACCCAGCTTACCATCACCACCATCCTCCTCCAGAAGCCTTAGGACAGCCGCCCCGGCTTGACCTGGCTTAATGACTGTCCTGACACCAACCTCGTGATCATAGAGTGTGTAGATGGGTTCCTTAGAAGCCACATTGGGGCTTGCAAGTACTCTCCCTAGTGCGTCCTTAAACGGTACCTGCGGTAATGGTGGGATTTCCCAAAGCTCCCTGAGCCAGGTTGGTTCGGAATATTCGTAGTTCGTCTCAGGAGCATTGGTGATTAACTTCACGGGTAAATCCACGATTTTCTCGCCCTTATAAAACGCCTCGAATCGCCCATTCCCCGTTAATTCACCGATTATGTCATAGCCTACACCGTAACCCTCAAGTAGCGATTTCACATCATCCAAACGTTTAGGATCAACAACCACCACCATCCTCTCCTGGGATTCCGAGGCTAGGATCTCCTCAGGGCTTAGTTTATCCCTAAGCCTAACCCTGTCCAGGTAGACCCTAATGCCTAGGTTAAATTGCGATGCCAACTCGCTTAATGCCGTGGCTAGGCCACCGCCACCGACATCCTTAACGACCTTTACAAGCCTCCTCTGGGCTAGTTCGGTTATTGCATCTATCAATAATTTCTCAAGTAGTGGATTACCAACCTGTACCGCGGATATTTCATCAGTCTCACCCAGCGTTTTCGACGCAAAGGCGCTACCTAGCATCCCATCCCTACCTGTGTCATTACCGATCACTAACACGACATCGCCAGGACCAGCCTCACCCCACACAACCTGTTCCTCGGTGCCAACGCCAACGCATGTTACGAGTACTATTGGGTTTCTGCTAAATGATTCGTCGAACCAAACCTCGCCTCCAACGACGGGAACCCCAATCCTATTTCCGTAGTCCGATATCCCCCTGACAACGTTTCTGGCGATCCAGAGCGAGTGGTTATCACTTGGGTTGCCGAAGTGTAGGTTGTTTAGTAATGCTATTGGCCTTAAGCCCGTGGTTAGGATATCCCTAACAATGCCCCCAACCCCCGTGGCAGCCCCATCGTATGGATCCACGGCGGATGGGTGGTTATGGCTCTCTATCTTGAAGGATACAAAGACGTCACCAACCTTAATTAGGGGTGCGTCGAGACCTGGCCCCCTAACGACGTGGCTTGACTCCGTGGGTAGCTCCCTCAACCACCTCCTACTGCTTTTGTAGGAGCAGTGCTCGCTCCACTCGGCCTCGAAGATCATAAACTCAGCCCTACTCGGCTCCCTACCCAATGCGCTCCTAATTATGTCGAGTTCGTAATCCTTAAGCGTCATTTCATCACCTGTTTAAACATTTGTTTTAATAATATCTCCTGCATTACGTTATCATATAGAGACAAAATTTTAAAGCTTTTCTTTAAACAATACCACAATGTCTAGGGGCAAAGCCCTGGTTGGTGTGATAATGGGTAGTAAAAATGACTGGGATGTCATGAGGGATGCGGTGGATGAGTTAAAGAGGCTCGGTATACCATACGAGGTGCGGGTTGTCTCCGCCCACAGAACCCCTGAGCTGATGTTTGAGTACGCAAAAACTGCTGTGAATAGGGGTCTCGAGGTCATAATAGCGGGGGCCGGAGGCGCAGCCCACCTGCCGGGAATGACCGCCTCGCTCACGCCGTTGCCCGTCATAGGCGTCCCCATAATGTCTAGGCAGTTGAATGGTATTGATTCCCTACTATCCATAGTCCAGATGCCGTACGGAACACCAGTGGCTACCGTAGCCATAAATGGGGCCAGGAACGCAGCGTTGCTTGCAGCCAGGATACTCGGCATCAAATACCCCGAGTTTAAGCAGAGGGTTGTTGAGTTAATGGATTCAATGAGGAGTGAGGTAATGAGGACGGTGTTGGAAGATGCCTAGCAAGACCCTGGGGATCCTGGGTGGTGGACAGCTGGGGCTTATGATGATAATTGAGGGTAGAAAGCTGGGCGTCAGGTTCTACGTGCATGATGAACATGAGGATGCACCAGCCCTCAGGGTTGCGGATAAGGCATTCGTGGGCGACCACTGGCAGGAGTTAGTGTCAAGTAGCGATGTTGTGACGTTCGAGTTCGAGCATGTGAGTCCAAAGGCCCTAGCCATGGCGCATGAACTCGGGAAGCTAAGGCCAAACCTAACCTCAGTCCTGGTAAAACAGAGCAAGATAAGGGAGAGGGAATTCCTTAGGGAGGTTGGGTTGCCGACGCCTAGATTCGCGGTTGTTAATTCCAGGAGCGAGCTTGAGTCAGCTGTGGAGCGATTTGGGAAGTGTGTGGTTAAGGTCCCCTACGGTGCCTATGATGGGAAGGGGCAATACTACACTAGTAATCCTAAGGAGTTAAGTGAGGTCCCAAATCAATACCCGCTTCTCGTGGATGAATTTGTGAGGTTCAGTAAAGAGATATCGGTGGTCCTCGCTAGGTCAGCAAGCGGTGAGGTCAGGTTCTACCCGGTCATTGAGAATTACAATCATGAGGGCATTTTAATATACAGCATCGCACCAGCCCAGGTGCCAGATGAGGTGGAAACTAAGGCGTTGAGACTAGCTAAGCAGTTGGCTGAGGCATTAAATTACGTGGGTGTCCTAGCCGTGGAATTCTTCGTGACTAGAGGTGGTGATGTGTTGATAAATGAGTTCGCACCCAGGGTCCACAATACGGGCCACTGGACACTGCTTGGGTCCATCACGAGCCAGTTTGAAAACCACGTGAGGGCCATACTAGATTACCCGCTTGGTGATACAGAGTTACTGAGACCCTCAGCCATTGTTAACATACTCGGTAAACCATGGAATGAGGACATGGCAAACAGGATACTGTCAATACCGGGCACTAAGATTTGGTGGTACAATAAGGCTGAGGTGAGGCCCAGGAGAAAGATGGGGCACGTTAACATAATAGCCAACTCAATAGGCGAGGTGAGAAGGAGGGTCTTTGATGTAATGAACATAATATACGGTGAGGAGGCCGAGAAAATACTAAAATCACCATGGCCCAAGCCAGACATGTGAAATAGCCCCACCTTACTGTGAAATGCTTATTAATAGGATATCTAACCAGACTCGGTTATGGAATACACCATCCACCTAGGGGATTTCGAGCCCTTCATTAATGCCATCAAACAAGGCTTCATCTTTACCCTAACAATAGGCACAACCGACGTAAGCCTAATCCCTGGCATCACAATAGCCGGAGCAAAACCCGAACTAACGCATTTTACGCCCGCCGCAGACGCCGAGTACCTACTGCTCGGTAAGTGCAGAGTGATCAATACCGTACCAATGACCCCCGACGGTAAGTCCACGCCGGCACTCATCACGAGGGCTGCGCTTAGGCTCATCAATGCGGGCGTGCTCGTTGTTAATGCCGGCTCACGCGTCAAGCCGTTGATACCGCACGTGGATTTACAGGGTGAACCAGGTCTCGACATAATTAAAAGCGATGCCCTTAGGAGGGATGTTGTTGAGAGAATGGTTGATAATGGATTGGTGCTTGGTGAGAACCTAGGTAGGTCGTTTAGGGCCCTAATCATTGGTGAGTCCATCCCCGCTGGCACAACAACTGCTATGGCGTTCTTAGTGGCTATGGGTTATGATGCTTGGCACAAAATGTCGAGCGCCTCACCGACTAATCCTAGGGAGTTGAAAATAAGCGTTGTAAAGAGGGCGCTGGAGAGGGCGGGCATTTCAAAGGCCCTTGACGACCCAATTCTCGCGGTCTCGAAGGTTGGCGATCCCGTGATACCTGCCATGGCCTCAATAGCCATTGGGGCAGCTAGGGCTGGATCCCACGTAATACTGGCTGGAGGTACGCAGATGGGCGCTGTGCTCGCGTTCGTAAAGTCCTTCGATAAATCCGCACTATCGAGGCTTGCCATAGCCACAACCAGGTGGTTAATTAATGATAAATCAGCGGATTTGATAGGGCTCGTTAAGGAGGTGTACCCAATACCCGTGGTATCATCAAACCTGGATTTCAGAGACATGCCCTACGAGGGCCTAAGGGCGTTTGAAGAGGGCTTCGTTAAGGAAGGGGTCGGCGCAGGCGGCTCGTTAGTGGCTGCATCAATAATGGGCTTTGACCTGGGCAGGGTCAAGATGGCGATATTGAGGGACTACGAGGAATTACTGAAAACGCTTAGAATGCAGGGCATGTGAAACCTAATAAATTCGCTACATGGCGGTAAAGCGTGGTTATTGATCTAGCCGAAGTAGCGAAGGCACGTGGATGCGATGAGTATTGCCTGAACATAGCTAGTAGGCTTAGGGCGCTCATTCTACGTAAGTACCAGAGTGAATTCAGGCTCGTAACGCTCTTCGGCTCCCTAGTTCGCGGTAGGTTTACGCAATTGAGCGATATCGATATTGGCATTAAGGCTAGAAACCCAGAGAACCTGGCTGACGTACTGCCGCAATTCATAATCGACGCGGCGCTGGAGTTGGGGGTTGTCGAGGATAAAATCGACGTGGTTGCGTTGAACGTAGGTGACCTACCCATTGGGCTTAGGTTCGACGCTGTGGTGAGGGGAGTGCCTATATACGTGAGTGATTGGGATGAGTACGTTAGGGAGTTCGTAAGGGTGTTCAGCGAGTATGCGGATTTCCAGGTCTTCAGTAGGGCTAATAGGCTTAGGGAGAGATATCTGGAGGCCCTGAGGAGGGTGGTCCATGGGTAGGATTAGTGATCTGGTGTCATTCATTAAGCGTAATGTGGAGACCGTGAGGAGCCTCGTAGAGAGGTATGGCGTTGATGACTTGATTCATGACTATGTATTACTCAACGCGGTGCTACACATGTTGCAGACTAGTATTCAAGCTCTCATAGATATGGGTTCAATAATACTATCCCAATACCCGTATAAACCACCGTCAACCTACTCGGAAATCCCATCCCTACTCTCTGAGGTTGGCGCATTAAGTAGTGATGATGCTGATGCGTTTCGTAGGATGATAGGTTTCAGGAACGTAGTTGTTCATCAATACTCAGGGGTTTCCCTGGACCTATTGCGTAAAATACTCGAGCACTCGCTATACACCGATGTGCTCAAGATTGCCGTGAGACTTTATGAATTCTCACTGTCCCGCGGAATAGATTGTTAATCAAGCGCGAGATCAAACACGAAAACCACGTGATTAATATAGACATTACACATTTACCGCGAATGCCCTGCTTAGGGTTTTCAAAACCCTGTCATTCACGAGTTCGTAAAGCTCAACATTGATTTTATTATCCATGACCGTCATTTCGATGAATGACGGTCTCATCGAACCGCCTGCACCACCCCACACACCAGTTACGGATCCAGGGTTCACGTGGGTCACGCCCTTATACTCGGTAATGAATGGTGCGTGAGTATGCCCCGACACTAACACGTTGACGTTGATGATCTTCGCAATCCTCGTCAGAGCCTCAATATTGCCCCTCGGTCTTACTTGATCCCCGAACAACGCCTATTTTTATACCGCTCACCTCAAACACGACTTGCTTGGGCAGGTCGAGGTAATCCATGTTGCCCTTAACTATGTATTGCCTCTTCCCGAGTCTCTTTACGAGGCTTAGGACGTCGGGGTCTACCAGGTCTCCTGCGTGTATAACTACTTCGTAACTCCCTGGCCTGAGTATGTCCATGAACTCGCCAGGTATTTCGTCCGCCCTATCATGGATGTGCGAATCACTGATTATTAAGAGTCTATACTCAACCATACCCATTACTAACGCAAACCCACTAAGGTCTTTTTACTTATTATGCAATAATGCCTAATAACCGTGTTTCGACTTAGTAATACATGCCAAACCTACCCCTAGACACTCTCGGTAGTTTCTCCATGGTTTTCTTGGCTTGTGTTGTTGTGTTGGGTGTTTGTTGTGGTTGTTACTTGCCGGTATTGCATGTGTGGTTGGTGTTGCCGTTTTGTGCCTGATCCAGAGTAGCTTCTTGAGCTTGTCAATCACAATTAGTTTGTGTATGGCGTGCAGATAGGCAATGTTGATCGCCTCGAGCCGACGCCTGTCGAGGACGAGCATGTTGAGCCGTAATGCTTAAAGGGTTGGTTTGCTTGGGTGTCCTAGGTGGTGTTGTGGTTGCGGTTAGGTACGTAATCATCGGTGTTGTGGTCATTGCCGTTGTTGCCATCATTGCCGTCGCCCTAACCCTCCTGCTACTACTACCGACACAACACCGAGCACCAATGCAATACGTGGGTTCTCCAGGTGGGTATGAGGGATTTGTACCAAACGGTCAAACAGTGAATTACAATGGACATACGGACCCCATAGGCACTTTAATATTAGATAATGGAACTACGGTACATAACGTAATATGGGATGGTCAATATGCAGGTACAATAATTCAAAATCATAATGAAATAGAGCAATTGAACAATCAATGGGTGGGAGAATTAGTAGATGAATCAAGTAATCAAAGATTTGTGCCCTTGCAGGATGTATACGTGATTAAGGGTCGGGTACCTGTTGAGC
>WYEB01000085.1_pt1 | contig 40335 bp, 42 predicted proteins | sample 6343061 | NCBI WGS metagenome assembly WYEB01 (sample SAMN13812332, study PRJNA600296) | hot springs metagenome | biome: ENVO:00000051; feature: ENVO:00002007; isolation source: sediment sample from Evening Primrose shelf | place: USA: Yellowstone National Park, Evening Primrose Hot Spring ... | reverse complement strand
GGTAGCCTTATTTCAGGCCTCATGTCATGTACTCTTTGCCATATTGTTGTGTAATCATCATGGTAAGGTATCAAGCGTAACTTTTCCAGTGACCTTGCTATACCCTCAAGTCCCCTGTAATCAACCCACTGATGCCATACAGCCTGGATTTTTATAAAAGATTCAGGAAATTCATAGGGCCTACCTTTCTTGCCCTCATTCATCTTATCCAATTCTTCATACCAGTTTTCAAACATATCTATCGGCAGCAAAAACTCACCCCTTATTACAAGCTCTTCATTGTAACTCTTCCAGTTCCTTTTGTCGATAAACTTATTACCCCATCTTTTGTTATTATTATTGCGGCTGTCTTTTTCTTTTGGGCACATAAGCAATGAATTGACAGCCGCGCTATAAATAATTGTTCAACACAGCAGTCTCCGCCAAAAAGATTAAATACGAAACGTTCTTTCTGGTTGAAAGTACGTTTGTTTGAAAACGTCCTCCTCCCTCTCTAAAGGGATAGTTTTATTTTAGGACGGATAACAGGTTCGTGGTTTACTTAACTTCGTTCCAACAATCAACAAATGCCTTTCCGAGAGCCTTTAGTTTAGCTTTTGTTTCTTTTCCTGCAATGGAACGCACTTTATGATCGATGCATGCTTTTTGTTATTTTATCCTAATTAAAGTACATAAATACGATTAATCTTTTGCCAAAGGTGAGGCTTTCGTTCGTTTTGTAATATGAGCGATAAAGTTATAAAGAGTTAAGTTAAAGATGAATTGGTCGATAAAAATGGATTACGTATATGCTGCGTTGTTTTTACATAGTGCAGGCAAAGAGATTAATGAAGATAACTTAAAGAAGCTTTCAGAATCCGTAGGAATACAGGTAGATGAAATAAAGATAAAAGCTTTAGTAGCAGCTTTAAAGCAAGTAAACATAGATGAAATTCTAAAGAGTGCGGCAGCAGCGCCAGTAGCACAGGCACCAGCTGCGCAGCAGCAAGCGCCAGCTCAGCAGGCTGTACAACCAAAGGAAGAAAAGAAAGAGGAAGAGGAAAAGAAAGGAGAAGCGTTAGAAGGTCTCGCTGCTCTTTTCGGTTAGAAAATCTTTCGCAGCTTTTTCAGAATAAAAATTTATTATTATCTTAACTTCTTTATCTCCATTGAGTTCTAAGCTACCTTGAACAAACTTTTGTTTGTCAACCCTTATGTATAGAGAGTTACGGTCAAGTCCTTTTAAAATCTCGTTTAGTATATAGCCACTTTCAAAAGCTCTTAACTTGGAGAGAAGCTTTTTCGAAGCTTTTTCTGCCTCTAACTTAGATAGAGTAAAGGTCATCCTCTTTATTTCATCTCCATAATGTCCATAAAGCGTTTCAACTTTCAAGTCACCTTCTCCAAATTCCTGGTTTATCCTGTTTTTAAAAACTTCTTCGTTCTCAGTAGCATGCACGTTTATGTTAACAGTAAGCTTTCTAACTTTTCCCCTCATCCTTCAACACTACTAGAAAAGAAGGCTTGCTTAAATGTCTTCTTGCCTTTGGAGGCACATCATAAAAACCTGGCTGTATATCCCTTTTTTCTGGTTCAAAAACTTTTTCGGCATTCTTTAACTTATACTTGCATTTAGGACACTGATATCCTTTATCTTTACCTTCAGACTTCATCCTTGTTCCGCAGACTGGACAAACTGGATTCATGAGTTTTCCATACTGAGCTAAATTTATTATTCTTATTTTTTCAAGGTTTATTGTTGGCGGCTCATTTTCTCTAGGTTTGTAAGATCCCCATACCTGAATAGAATCTCCAGGCCTAAGACTCATGAGAACTTTTCTAAAGCTTCTCGTAGGCTCATACGCCGCTATCCTTATCTTATCAAAACCGTCAGTTATTTCAACAAAAACGTGGCCGCCTTTTATCTGTCTTGGCAGGCTTACAACATTACCTTTAATACTAACGCTTGTAAGAGGTTCTATATCATTTATCCTTTCTAGGTTTATAATATGATCGTCTGTTGCCTGATTTGTCTTATAAACCATGTAGCCTTCCACAGGTTCTTCTATTTTTAAAAGATCAAACGCTTTTTTTATGCAGTTTACGTCAAGGCCCCTTATACCTAACAGAACAGGGCACGGAGTATGGGGAGTTATTTTTATCTCACCGTTTTCGGCATCAACGTTGTCAAAAGTACATCCACGCGTTGCAGCATCAGCTTCAAAAACAGATTTTGGATCTACCAAACGCTTCTTTCCTCTCATCTCTTTTACCCTGTAAGCTATTAGCTCATACGTGTAGCCTGAAGGAAAGTCATATGCCGCTGCTGCCAGCGCGCCTATCAATCCTCTTGAACCGTTAAAACCAAAAGAAAATGTAGCATAACTTTTAATCAAAGACAACGCTTCGTTTAATTCAACAACCCTTTTTACGGCATTCCTTGAAAAATTTACCAACTTATCGTTTATGTTTTTTCTTTCAAAAATTACAAAAGCTGGGTTTGTATTTTTTTCTTTAATTTCTGAAAGTTCAAATATGGTATCGAGCAGCATATTTTTTAAAACCGAGATTTTGCTCTGATCTAGCCTGATGTCGACGCCAAGGGCAGCGTTTCCCCTTGTCTTGAAAGGACAGGCAGGGTTTAACCTCACAAGCCTGGGCATGCCTATTATTTCAAAACCTTCAGCCATAGCCCTGTTCACGAACCTGTACATTACGTAAGTCGTGCACATGCCTTTGGGAGAATCTGTATCATCAATGCCCACACTTATTTCAATGTTCTCATTCACTCTGAGAATTTTTTAGTAACTCACGTTAAAAATCTTTTTTCGGTTTTTGTGTTAAACGTTTTATAGGATATACGTTTTAAACATGAAATAGGAAATTGGAAAGCTGGTTTAAAGAAGAGATCAGCTATATAATAAGTTTAAATACTAAACATAAAATATGTTTAATATGGGACAACCAAAAGTTCCTATTTCAGTAACCGATCTAAAATTCTCTATTGAAGATATTGAAGACTACCTGAGCGCTCCACCAAACCCAAGGTTCCAGGTGCCGTATATTCCTAAGCTGTGGAAGACAAAAGAAGGGGAAACAGTAGTAGTTAGAGAGGCAAAAAAAAAGAAGAAGCAGAAGTTATACTCAATACGCTGAAACAGCTCATTGACCACAAGTACGACAAAGACTTCTACCATCTTGTTGGCGTAAGAACATATTCAGAGATACTCGCATGGGTTCAGAACAGGATAAAGGACTCTTATGTTCTGGTTGTTACTTCTGAAAAAGGGGAATTGCTGGCTCTCGTTAACCACAGGTTCTGGGACGAAAACGTTGCAATAAGTCTGCACACAATAACGTTCAGAAGGAAGTCAAACCTTGGTATAATGGCATATGCGTCAAAAATAGAGCACGCTTTCGACTTCGTTGGCGTCAACGAATGGTGGGCAACATTTGAAAGCCCATTTGGGTTCAGGATGGGTTTCAGGTATGTTCATCAGACAAAACCGTGGCCGCAGTACCAGCACGAACTGGGCGGTAGCAGAGTTTACTATTTAACCAAGGATATGTGGGAATCAATAGTAAAACCAAAGCTCAAGGCAAGAGATCTGTTCGGTACAAGGCCTGTACCAGAAGATCTGTTGAAAAATACATACCCGCTAAGGCCGCCAGAAAAGTTAGAGATAGAACTCTAAATGTAACCAAGAGATTTTGCAAGAAGTATTAAACTTATTGTTTTTGCATCTATTATTTTTCCGTTCCTTATCATTTCTATAGCTTCTTCGGGTTTCATTATAACTGTCTGGATGATTTCATCTCTGTCAAGGTTGGTTTGAGTTACGTTCTGCTTTACACGGGCAACAAAAAGGTAAATTTGCTCATCTACATAACCTGGGCTCATCAATATCTTTGTTATGTAATCAAGCGTCTCAGCTACGAAGCCAGTCTCTTCTGTAAGCTCTCTTTTCGCGCAGCTTTCTGGTTTTTCATTTTCTTCTAGCGTACCCGCAGGAACTTCATATATAAAATCCCTTATAGAATACCGGTACTGTTTTTCAAGTACTATCCTGCCATCGCTAAGCACGGGCAGAATGGCTACGGCGCCTCTATGTCTTACAACCTCTATAACTGTCTCCCCTTTTTCTGTCATAAAAATTTCTTTGTATACAGCGAATACGCGCCCCTTGTATATCAATTCTGAACTTAAAATCTTTGGCAGATCCATACAGGTGCTAAGCAATCTTCGTTATTTAAGATTATGGCTGACATCCTCCCCGCCTTAAAGGCGATTGTTCCTTTAAGGCGGATCATGGGTTCGTGGTTTACCGCCTTCATCTTCATCTCTTCATAGCTAGTGGTTGCCCACCCCGCTCCGTTCGCTAATTGTAGACCACTGGCTGTGCCTTCAGCCACTTAACCATATCCTCAAAGAACTCGGTATAGGGAGAGCCCTCGTGTGACATTCCCTTACGGGACACGCTTTAATACGCTTTACAATGTTTTAGTAATTTAAATTTTACCCAGCCTCTAGAAGAGGCAAGGCTTTCGTTCGTTTTGTAAAGGCAAACACATTAATAAAGCGGTAAGCCATGACCTTAATGAAAGGACAGCTAACGATTATGTTATACAAAAAATGTTAGAGACTCTTGTCTTTTACGATACCAGTAAGCAAGCAATTCTCAGTATGAAAGGAAAAGTTCTATAAACTTTCTACCCTTCTGAGTTAGTTCATAGAGCTTGCTCGTTCTTCCTTCTTTTTTTACTTCTTTTACTTCTATCAGTCCTTCTTTTTGAAGATTTGTGAGCGCAACGTATACGTCAGGCAATGTTTTTTCAATCCCAAACTCCTTCAGTTTTTTCCATATATAGTAGCCATAAGCTGGAGATACATAAAGTATATTAAGGATTGCCTTTTTTGTGTCACTCATTTTAGTTATAACTTTATCTGACCCGTTCCTGTCTTTAATGCCTAAAAAAGTCCCGATTACCACAGGATCCTTCAGGCCTGTTCCTGTTAGTATGTACAGGATCTTACTTCCTTTATTCAACAGGTTCCAGTCTACCGCCTTTATAAGACCGGCCAAAGCAACCGAAGCTGATGGCTCCGCAAAGAGTCCTTCGGCCCTCGCTAACATCTTTTCTGCCTCTATGACTTCTTCGTCTTCAACTTTTATCTTGAACCCGTTTGTTACCTTGATAGCAAAATCAGCCAGCGCTGAGTGCATACCGCCTGTTACAAGGTCATCTACAACGTTACTCCTGTTAGTAAGATATACGCCAACCAAAGAGGGAATCCTGGTTCTGTAGAGCTCAAACAGATCCTGAAAGCCGGCAAAGAGCATTGAAATACCCCCTCCTTCGCCAACGCTCATGAATATGTAATCAAACATGTCCCTTGCTTTTTCAAATATTTCGTAAGAAAGAGTTTTCATCCCTGTAAGAAAATAAGAGTCAGATTCTCCACTCACGTGGACATTGCTATCAACGTTTTCAGGTATTTTGCCTTTTATAGCCTTTGCCCCGTAAGCAAGCGTCTGATATAGCTTGCCCAGGCTCCTTATCTCACTGTAGTACAAAGAACAGGATAACCCGGCCCTTACAGAATAAGCAGCTAAAGATGCGCCTACGTTGCCGTTTGACTCGCAAGCAATCTCTTTCTTTCTGGCAAAAACTGCATAGCTAACAGCTATCGCAGATCCCCTGTCCAGATAAGAGCCAGTTGGATTTACTGATTCGTTCTTTATATAGAGCTCGACTCCGAGGCTCTTGCTTAATCTGTATGCTTTTAGCAACGGCGTTTGCCCTTCGCCGAGGGTGATTTTCTCCATAAAGTTTGGTAGCAATGAAGAGTATCTCCATATGCCTTCCTGCGAAAGATCAGCAATCTCCTTTCCTGCAATATCGCTAAAGTTATCAGGCACAAAAGTTGTAGCCGAGCCGCACACCTCGCATCTTCCAGGATCTCTCTGCTTGTGACCGCACTTGTAACATTTGAACATATTTTATGTATAAAATAAATAAATTTACGTTTATCTATATTTTATTGTACCATATTTTTAGATGAAACGGTTTAAGATCGAACAAACAATAACCTTTTATAAGCACTTTGATCTTTTTACTGGTCTATTAGCTCAACTTATAGCAATGATGAAAGCTATAGAATCAATATAATTGTAGAAATTTAATTTGCTTAATGATAAAATTTAACATCAAGCACTTAGATAGGAGCTATAGTCCCCTTGTGCATAAACTTCATTCAGACCTTAACAGTTTACTGAAAATGCTCAGGAAAGTAACAGAAATGCTATTGCAGAGCATTGCTAGACCGCTTTCATGCCTTGTGTTTCATAACAGAGCAGCACCTTAAAGGGATATAGCTATTAAGACCTCGGAGAATCAATAGCCTTTTAAGATAGTGAGGATATCAGATAACGAAGAGGCTAAACGTAATGATGTTTATATCTTTATAGCTATGTTTAAATAAAAAGTATACTTAATAAAAATCATGAACAGAGAAGAACTTGCAAAATATATAGACCATACACAGCTAAATCCCTTTGCAACCGAAGAAGACATAAAGAAGCTTGTTGAAGAAGCTAAGAAATATCATTTCTATTCTGTCGTCGTAAATCCGTATTATGTGAAACTTGCAAAGCAGCTTGTAAAAGGAACAGACATAAAAGTTGTAAGCGTTGTTGGTTTTCCCTTTGGGGTAACGTACAAAGAAGTCAAGGCTTACGAAGCAGAGCTCGTAATAAAGGATGGTGCAGATGAAATAGACATGGTCATGAATATATCTGCAGCAAAGTCTGGCAGATGGGACGTTGTCAAGGATGACATAAAGGCAGTAAACGATATTGTAAAAAAACACGGAAAGGTTCTAAAGGTTATACTTGAAACAGGTTATCTTACTGACGATGAAAAGGTAAAGGCATGCGAAGTTGCTGTAGAAGCGGGAGCGGACTTTGTAAAGACGAGCACAGGTTTTGGTAAAGGTGGGGCAACAGTACATGACGTTGAGCTAATGTACAGGACCGTTAAAGGCAAAGCTCAGGTAAAAGCTGCAGGTGGAATACACAGCGCAGACGAAGCTCTTGCGATGATAAAGGCAGGGGCTACGAGGATCGGCGCTAGTCACAGTGTTCAGATAATCGAATCGTTTAAGCAGTAAGTTTCTATTTTTATTTCATTTTCGAATATTAATTTATTTTTTAAAGCAGTTTTAGTAAAAATTTTTTAAAGTTACTAATTTAAGCTTTTACGTTGCGTAACATAGCTGTAATAAAGATTGGCACTTCGGTACTTTCAAACAACGGTAAGCTTGATAAGGAAGTTTTAAAGGGCATAGTTGATGAAATAACTCAAGTAAAGAATATGGGATACCCAGTTGTGCTGGTTACGAGCGGAGCCATCTTGACAGGCATAGAAGCTCTTGGCATCAACAAAAAACCAAGCGCTTTGAGCTTGAGAGAAAAACAGGTTTCTGCGGCAGTAGGTCAACCTCTACTTATGAAAGAATATGTAGATTTGTTCGCAGAACGCGGGATAAAGGTAGCGCAGATACTTGTAACTGAAGAAGATTTTTCTATAAAGAGCTGCTTTAATAACTTTATAAGAACTACGCGCGCTCTAATACAGAACGGCATAATCCCTATAATAAACGAAAACGATGCGATATCGGTTAAAGAGCTAGTCAACGTTCTTAACGTAAGTAACCTAGTTAGGTTCGGAGATAACGACAGGCTTTCGGCTATAATTTCTTCTAACCTTAAAGCTTCTAGGCTTGTAATCATGACTGACGTTGACGGGGTTTTAGATGAAAAAGGCATGATCATAGAAAAATTAAGAAGCAACGAAATAGAAAGCCTAATAAAGAAGCTTAGGGGCATGAGCGAATACGGTAGAGGTGGTATAAGGTCTAAGCTGGAAGCAGCTTTATTGGCTACTTCTAACGGCGTTATAGTGAACATAATAAACGGTAAAAAGCGTGGGCTTCTCATTAAAGTTTTTGAAGGGAAAGAAGCCGGAACCGTGATAACGCCTTAATCATCAGATTTTAATCTTTTCGCAAATAACCAAGGTAAGGGCAGTAGTTTACTCAGCAAAAACGTTTTAAATAGCAAAATCAACCCCTATAACGAGAGAAAATGGCTGTCTACGATTTATATGGTAAGGACCTGATATCCACACAAGAATGGTCAAGAGAAGAGCTTCAGTTTGTTATAGAATTTGCAAAGGACATAAAAAGATGGAAATACGCAGGCTACGTTCCTGAGCTTTTTAAGAACAGGACTTTCTTTATGCTGTTTTACAACACGAGCACAAGAACGAGGGCTTCTTTTGAAGCTGCGGCAACGCTTCTTGGTGGCCATGCACAGTTCATAGACTTCAAAACTACAAGGGGTTCTGAAGGAGAGTCGATAGCTGACATAGCTCACATGTACGAAAGGCTAGGACACGCTCTAGGTGTAAGGATACTTGAGGATGCTGTTGATTACGTCTACGGCGCTGGAAACAAGGTAATAAGGGAGTATGCTGCGCACGCAAAAATACCTGTTATAAACATGGCTGACGACATGTATCATCCAACCCAGGCTATAGCTGACATGATGACCATTGATGAAAAGTTCTTTGGAAAATATGAAAAGAAAAAGTACGTAATAATGTGGGCTTACAGCACTCACGCAAGAAGCTGGGGAAGCGTTCAGGATGAAATGTTGATAGCAACCAAGTTTGGCATGGACGTAACGTTGGCATATCCTCCAGGTTTTGATCTAGACGAAAACCTGGTTAACCAAGCAAAGGAGAACGCCAAAGAAAGCGGTGGAAGTCTTGAAATATCTCACGACCTGAAGTCTGCACTTGAAGGCGCACATGTAGTATTTCCCAGAAACTGGGTCAGCCATGCAGCTGTAATGACAGGGTTAAACAGGTTCGGAAAGGACAAAGAAATAGAGCTCCACAACAAGTACAAGGACTGGAAGCTAACTAAGTCGCTCGTTGACATAATGGACAAGAAGGCAATAGTGACTCACGTGCTCCCAGTTTTCAGGGGAGAAGAAGCTGACGATGAAGTAATGGACGGTCCGCACAGCGTCATACTAGACCAGGCCGAAAACCTGCTCTACGTAAGAGCTGCTGTGCTTGCGCTCCTTGCAGGAAACAGGTACTAAATTTATAAGTTTTTATTTTTCTTTTTTATTTGATTTTTATGGGAAGAGTTAGTGCGTTTATAGTGAACATAGGAACAGAGCTGCTTATAGGCAGGACTATCAATGGAAACTTGCAGTGGCTCGGTTCCAGAATCTACTCTTTAGGAGGGGAAGTTTTAGGATCGATAACAGTGCACGACAGGAAGAATCAGATAGCTTTCGCGTTAAAATGCGCGTTAAATTCTGAAGCAGATTTTATAATAACTACTGGCGGCCTTGGCCCAACCTATGACGACATAACTATGGAGGCTATAGCAGAATGGCTGGGTAAGAAGCTCGTACTTAACGAAAACGCTCTTAGCTTTATGATAAAGTTAAGAAAGCCCATGAGTGAAGAATCTAAAAAAGCTTATGAAAAGATGGCAACGTTGCCTGAAGGTTCAACCCCGCTTTTTAACTATGTAGGAGCAGCCCCAGGGGCAATGCTGCTTATAGGCGAGAAAAGGCTTTTCGTTCTACCCGGAGTTCCACGAGAGATGAAGGATATGTTTGAAAGGTACGTTGAGCCTTTTATTGGGCACAGCGTAAGTAGAGGGATCGTAACTAGGATTGAAGAAATATTTGAAGCTCAGATATCACCTCTTATAACTAAGCTTACAAAGTCTTTTCCTTCTGTATACGTGAAATCACATCCATCAATGGAGTACGGCAAAAGCGTTCTTAGGATAGAGGCGTGGACACAGGATAGCTCAGTAGACCTTATGGAGATTTATAGGGAACTCGAGAACTTTGTTAAGGCTCATGGCGGTAAAATAAATCTTGAGAACCAGACTTAAACTTTAACGAAAAGCCCATCATTATTAATTCCGAGTTTTTTTGCCTTTTCGTTTTCTTCTTCAATGTTCCTTAGCCTGTCAGGCAGGAGTTCTGGCACAGTATCCAGTATAGGGTACCACCTTTTGCACTTTTCGCATACTAGGTATCCTTCTATTATTTTGCTTTCATAGCATTCAGGGCACGGAGCCTCTTTTATATCCTTGACATACCTGTCGAGAAAACCGCAATAAACTTCGCATCTAGGTTTTTCATACTTCTTTGCTTCTTTCTTCTTCTCTTTTACAACGTAAAGCTTTAAGGGAAAATGCTTGCAGACTGGACACGCGAGCACGTCCATAAGTCTGTATCTCATACATTAACAGGCTTACTACGTATTAAAAAGTTTTAATATACAGCATTCCAAATGATTATATGCAAAGGGAAAGCACTGTAGCTGTTTACGGGCTTGGTAGGGTCGGCGCTTCTCTTGCAGCAGTTATGCTAAGGCATGGCTTCAGCGTTATAGGGGTTGACGTCGACAAAGATAAGGTAGACAGGATAAACTCCAAAGAAAAGATTTTTTCGCTTGAACCGCATGTAGATGAGTCTTTTGAAAAGGGGATAGAAGAAGGTACGTTTAGAGCAACAGTCGACCTTAAGTGGGCAAGCGAAGCTTCAAAGTACAAGATTATAACGGTACCTGTACCGCTTGTCCTTAAGACCCCAGATTTTACAAACATAAAACAGGCTTCTGAAGCTATAGGTAAAGGGATCAAGAAAGGCGATGTGCTCATAGTAGAATCGAGCGTCCCGGTTGGAACTACTAGACAGGTCGTAGCAAAAACGGTGAGCGATGTGTCTGGTCTCAAGCCGGAGGATGATTATCTGCTTGGTTACAGCCCTGAAAGGATTTATGAGGGAAGGGCAGTTTACGACATAGAAGAGAACTACCCTAAGGTTGTATCAGGTTACGGGAAAAACAGCCTTGAAGAGATAGCACAGCTTTATTCTAAAGTTGCGAAGAAAGGGGTCATAAAGATGTCTAGTATAGAAGCAGCTGAGCTTGAAAAGCTTGCAGAAGGTTTGTATAGAGATGTAAACATAGCGTTAGCAAACGAACTTGCTCTCTTCGCACAAAGGCTAGGAGTCGACTTCTGGGAAGTCAGAAACGCAGCGAATTCTCAACCTTACTCAAACATTCACAAACCAGGAGCTGGCGTAGGAGGGAACTGCATACCAGTATACCCTTACTATGTTCTGCACACAGCTAACAGGCTTGGTTTTCATTTTAGGCTAGTTGAGTCTGCTAGATGGGTCAACGAAAGGATGCCGCTCGTTGTCGTAAGCAACTTCGTTGAGTTATTTATACTAAACAAAAAGTCCCTCAGAACTGCGGCGATTCTGGGTTTGGCTTTCAGGGGCGATACAGACGACGATAGGCTAAGCCCTTCTTACGACATAATAGACAGGCTTAGGGCTTTAAACGTAACAGTTAAGGTGCACGACCCATACGTTAAAAAACCATCTAGAAGCGACGTTCAGGTTTCAAACGACCTAACAGAAACTCTTGCTAAAACAGATGGCGTCATAATGGTTACGGATCACTCAGTTTATAAAGACCTGGATTATGATAAAATTGCTAAGATGAGCGGTAACGATCCAATAATATATGATGCAAGGGGTATACTTTACGGCAAACCAAAAATATACGTCCTAGGTACAGGTTATAAGGGCCCGTAGCTCAGCCAGGATAGAGCGTCGGCCTGCGGAGCCGGAGGTCGCGGGTTCGAATCCCGCCGGGCCCGTCAGTGGGCGTTAAACATAATGTACGATACTGTAATAGTTGGCGGAGGTTTATCTGGACTAACTTTAGCTTATGAACTAAAAAAACTTTCAAAATCAGTATGTCTGGTTGAAAGCGAAAGCCTCGGCGGAAAGGTTGCCACAGGCATGCTTGAAGGCAAGGTTGTAGAAGAAGGACCAGAAGAGATCGTTAGCTCAAGGGACTTTTTGCAGTTTGTTAAAGAGCTTGGGCTCATAGACCAAGTAGTCCGTCCAAAAAAATTGAGGTTTGCTCTTTTAAGAAACGAAAAGCTTTACACGGTTCCTGAAGGAATAGCAGGGGGCGTCCTAAAGGTTAACTTTGATCTTTTTCGCTCTGTGCTAAGCGGGCTTTTCAGCTTCAGAACTCTTATAAGGATGATGCTCGAACCGTTTTACAAACTGAACGTTAATGACGATATCTCAGTTAAGGACCTTTTTTCAAAAATCTATGGAAGGAGCTTCGTTGACGAGTTCTTTAAACCTATTGCAGGAGGTATTTACGGCGGTGATATTGGCCTTATGAGCTCCTCAGTATATTTCCCTTACATCATCGATATAAAGAAAAAAGGTAAAAGCGTTATAGAGAGCTTCCTGCGGAAAAAGATAAACTTTGACCTTATATCTTTTAGAAATGGGCTTGGCTCGCTTATAACTAAGCTCGTTGAAAAGCTAAAGGGCGTTGATATAATCACTGGGAAAACCGTAACTAGCGTAAGTAATGAAGGGGACAGATTTTTAGTTAATGCCGGATCGGAAAAGCTAGAAAGCAGGACAGTTTCAGTAATGGTTTCTCCTTATACAGCTCCCGTTTTTAAAAACATGAATGGTTACATAGTTAAAAAAGCCAGGCTTTACGTTAAAGCTTCCAGGGTAGCTGTGATAAACGCAGTTTACGATAAAAAGTTTGAATCTTATAACAAATACTCTGGAATTCTTACTTATCCAGAAATTTACAACGTTAGCGGCGTTACCTTTTTTGACAGCAAATGGCCAATCAACAGCGATTCAGAGCTTTACATTATGAAGTATTTTATCCCGTTTGAAAACTATATTAAAGAAGCCAAAGCCATGAAGGTTGTAGAAAAGTTCAGCAAGGAGCATTTTCATATAGAAAAACCTTTTTCTTACAGGGTAAGGATCTGGAACGAAGCTCTCCCGGTTTACGTTGTTGGGGCTAATATGCTTAAACAGGAAGCAGAAGCTTACATGGAAAAGGGCATTTACTTTGGAGGTTCGTTTATCAACTCAACTGGTATATATTCATCTATAATGAGGTCCAAAAATATAGCTAAACGCCTAGTAAGCTATCTGGAAACCAACACGCACGCTGGATCAGAGCCCAGAGGGTCCTTGTAATAATAATACGCCCTTGACCTGCTCCCCCCGCAGTTGAACCTAAACTCACAGCTACCGCAGTAACCGTTAAACTCCCTTTTCCTGAATTTTTTAAGTATCTCATTTTCACGATATATCCTGACTATGTTATCATTCTTTACATTGCCTATAGGAAGGTTAAGGAGGCCGCTCGGATAAACTGTTCCATTGTAGGAAATAAAAATTACTCCGTCCCCGTCTAGGGTCCCGTATTGATTTATTGTTGAAGAATTTAAAGGGCTATAACCCAAAAGCGAGCTCTTTAGCTCAAGATAAAGGTTGTCATCCTTTGACCTGTTAAACCCTCGGCTTCTCTCAATGTAGACCCTTCTTATAAAGGGGCATTCAACTGTCCTTATGTTGATCCCGTAGAAAGAAGCGTCATAAAGGAAATTGCAAACAGCTTCGTATTCTGAAGGGCTCATTTCAAGATTAGCATAAGCTCTCCCAACAGCCACAATGAAGAAAATTTCCCATGTTTTAACCCCAAGATCTTTAATGAGCTTAAAAATGTTGCCAACTTCCCTTTTATTAAGTGACATTACAGTAGTGTTTACCTGGACATCAAAACCATAAGATAAAGCTTCTCTTACCGCTTTTAGAGTAGCTTCAAAATGCCCTTTCTCACCCCTTATGAGCTCATGCGTCTCAGGCTTTGCGCCATCAAGACTTATCGAAATGTACTTCACGCCTGCATTTCTTAATTCTTTAAGCGATTCAGAATTAAGTTTGTTTGAAACTGTAGGAGCAAGAGCAGGGGTTAGACCAAGGCTTTTTGCATAGCTAACCAGCTCGTAAATGTCTTCCCTGATCAGTGGGTTGCCCCCCGTAAAAACTACCACAGGCTTTTTCTCGAACCCTGAAATGTCTTCGAGCAGCTTTTTACCTTCTTCTGTGTTCAACTCTTCAGGGCTCCTTTCCCATATTGATGAAGCCCTGCAGTGAAGGCACTTTAGTTCACATGCTTGGGTGGTTTCCCAAAAGACTATAACTGGAAATCTCTCGAACACAAAGCTTTTATAAACTTTGAGTATATTAACGTACTTTATTTTTTATAAATTTTTGCTGTATTGCATGATTTTCTGATGTGCGATTCCTAGGTATTTTCTGGCACTAGCTTTAAGATCAATGCCAAAAAATATCGTACAAATACGCCTTCATAAGCACCTCCTTCACCATATTAACTTCCTCGACAACATTTACTAAACATAAGCTTAACAATAAAGAAAAAGCCCTCAAAAAGCACTAAAACCAAAACTATGCACATTGATCCAAGCCCTAGGCCCAAGCGTCCTTCGCTTCAACACAGCATACCTTCTAGATGGACACCCAATACTCCTCGCAACAGAATTAACCTTCACCATGATTACAGGCTTTATACCACTCATACAAGAATTTAAAATTCTCATTCTAATCATATTCACAATCCGCAAGCAACCTTCTCACATTCGCGCTCTTCATCGCACTTCTAACAAGCCTTTTAAACACCTTGTATCATTAACTTAATTTTTATATGAATACTATCTGCTTTTTGACATTTACGGCGAAGTGTATTCTTAGTCATTCTTCGCCTTCCACATCTTAATCCACATCATTGTGAGCTTTTATGCATGATGAATCTACTGCTAGGCTTAAGGAGTTTGTGTATTTAAGCAAAATTTCTTCGCGGTTTACGTTTGCTCTTTTTCATATTTTGTAGCCTAGTGCTTGTAGTCTTTCTACGTATTTTATGAATGCTCTGATGAGGCCTAATAGCATTATGGTTAGCCTACTTTTTGTTTAGTTGTTTAAGTTCTTTTTTCAGTTGTTTATGGTTGATAATTGAGGAGGATTTAACCACTCCCGACAAGCGCATCATTGTACTTGCCCCAGTCTATATTTATCATAGGTCACATTCTACGCCTATATAAATATGAAGAGGCTTGAAATAAAAACTTCACACTTCACGCTTAAGTCATGGAACACAGCAATAAAGACAAAAAACGTATAAACTAGTTAGATTATCTAATCGTTAGATTGTCAAACGATCCTGACGAAAAGTTAGCCGAAGAGCTTTTAGAAAGCATTTTCAAAGCTTCGAGGACTTTTAGAAATTGGATGAAAGAAGACAACAGCTTTTCAGTTCCCCAGTTCAGGATCTTATCGTATGTAAACAGAAATAAGGACTGTTCTATAGACGATATAGCTTTGTACCTAGGAGTTTCAAAGCCGACAGCCAGCAAAATAGTCGAAAAAATGAGGCTCAAGAAGCTGCTTTACAGAATTGAAAATAAGAAAGATAGAAGAAAGGTTGCCATAGGCCTCACAAGCAAAGGGGTAAAGGTCCTCGAGGAAGCAAGGTTAAAGGCCATCCTAAAGTTAAAAAACAGGCTGTCCGAGATAGATACAAAAAGCAAATCACAGCTAAGGGATGCGCTTAGAATTCTTGCTGAACTAACTGGGTGAACAGAATGATAGAAACGCACTCTATTACAAAGGTATTCACAGGTAAAAAGTGGAAGGTGGAAGCGCTAAAAGGTATTGACTTCAAAGCCGAAAGGGGGAAAATTACAGCTCTCGTCGGCCCTAACGGTGCGGGGAAAACAACTTTGTTGAAAATAATTTCAACGCTGATTTTGCCAACTTCCGGAAGCGCTTACGTAGATGGGTATGACGTTGTATCTCAACCAAATGATGTAAGAAAGCATATAGGTCTTGTTACGGTCAGCGACAGGCTTCTCTATTACAGGCTAAGCGGAATGGATAATCTGCTTTTTTACGGTTCCCTGTACGATATGAGCATTAAAGAAGCTAAAAATAGAGCGTACGAACTGCTAGATCTGGTGGGATTAAAAGAGTGGGCAGATGAGCCAACAATGCATTACAGCACGGGGATGCTCAGGAGGCTTGCGATTGCCAGAGCTCTAATGCATGATCCCGATGTAATTCTTCTGGATGAGCCCACGCTTGGTGTGGACGTTGCTTCAGCAAGAAAAGTTAGACAGTTAGTAAGAAAGCTTTCTGTGGACAGAACAATTGTTCTTACCAGCCATTTTATGCACGAAATAGAAGAGCTTGCTGATTACATATACATTTTAAAAAACGGAAAAATAATTGCAAAGGGTTCACCAGAAGAAATCATAAAAATGGCCGGTAAAATAGTAGAAGCCAAGCTGAGCGCTATTACTCCTTCACTCGAAAGGTTCATAACAAGGTATGAAAACGGCTATGCTGTTATAAGAGGACCAAAATCTTTGGTTGAACTGTACACTTCGGATTATTATGAAATAACGCCATCTTTAGAAGATGCTTACATAGCTCTTGCTGGTGAAACCGAAGAGGATTTCAGACCTTACCAATTTAGAAGAGGTGGTGCATGGGCACGTGAGCGTCCTGTCTAAGCTTTATGCCTATCTTTATATTAGAGGATTCAAGGTCTGGATAAGTTACAAAACGAACGCTGCACTAACCATGCTAAGCTGGATAATACCTGTTTTTACGTATTATTTTACGGGGACGGCGTTAGGCAATAAAATAGTTTCAGTGCTAGGCGGAGGTAACTATACAGCCTTTGTGGTCATAGGGCTGGCTTTTCAGGGATATGTTTCTTCAACTATAACCACAGTGAGCCAGAGGTTAAGAAACGAGCAACTTTATGGCACTCTTGAATATTACGTCCTTTCTCCATCGGGAGTGTTAGGTTTTCTAACCTATTCTAGCCTTTGGGGTTTTGCTTTAAACAGCATAAATATGATTGTCATTTTAGCTATAGGCTTTGGGCTGGGCGTCAGGTATTCACCTTTTGGAATAATGACAGCATCCATAATATTCATTCTTTTGTTGCTCTCGTCATTCGGCATAGCAGCCATCTCTGGAGCTGTTGTGATGATAACTAAACAGGGAAACCCGATCGCATTCTTTTTCTCTACTTTTACAGCTCTTATGGGAAATACGGTTTTTCCAGTTACCGCTCTTCCGTGGTACCTTAAAGAATTAAGTTATGCCATTCCTCTAACCTGGGCCTTACAGGGTTTAAGAGAATCGTTGCTAGAAGGAGCGGGCATAGGCGCACTTTTAAACATAATCTATATACTTGTAGCGTTCACGTTGATAACGTTGCCGTTGGGGCTGTACTTATATACAAAGGCTTTTGACAAAGCGAGAAAAGACGGAACCCTTTCTCAATACTGATAAGACACTTTCAGAAACGATTATGTTATGCATCTGAATTGATAGCATTTTAATGCAGGATTTAAAATATAAATTTCAATAAATAAATTTCAATAAAGATAATAAGCTATCTTTCGCAAATATTTGTGTTGATAGCCATACCAGGTGAAAAGCTAGGCGTTATAGAAGCCTTTGAGCCAAGAGGAGACTTCATTATAAAGGACGGTAACATATACGCAACAAAGTTATCTGATGTTAAAGTTGATAAAAAACAAAAAATAATCGAAATAAAGCCGCTCAAAAAAGGTTTTGTGAGCGTTGGCGATATAGTAATTAGCAGGGTAGATTACGTTCAGAGACCTTTTGCTTTTGTTACCATAGTTTCTGCGCTAAACAAAGACCTTGCCGCAGACATAAAAGGGATGATCTACGTGAACCCAGATTTTGAGTATTCGCCTGTAGTAGAAGGCTCGATAATAAGGGCAAAAGTCATAGGGACTAGCGCGGGGATGCTTATGCTTAGCGTTAGTGAACCAGGGCTTGGAGTCCTTGAATCTTATTGTAACTACTGTGGCGGACCGCTTGTTGTAAGGGGCAGAAACAGCGCAAAGTGTACCTGGTGCGGCATGGTACTGAGGCTAAAGCTGGCTCCAGATTTTAAGTCAAAAGCGCTGCCTCATAGGGTAATGTTGGACTGACCTCCTCACCGCCTTAAAAGGCGATTGTTCCTTCAAAACGGATCATAGGTTTGTGGTTTACCGCCTTCATCTTCATAGCTAGTGGTTGCCCACCCCGCTTCGTTCGTCCAGCGATAGACCACTGGCTGTGCCTTCAGCCACTTAACCATATCCTCAAAGAACTCGGTATAGGGAGAGCCCTCGTGTGACATTCCGTTACGGGACACGCTTTAATACGCTTTACAACGTTTTAGTGATTTAAATTTTACCCAGCCTCTAGAAGAGGCAAGGCTTTCGTTCGTTTTGTAAGCGAATCCTTAGATAGGTTTAATAAAGGTTTTACAAAGTATTTAACAATGAGCGAAAAGGATCAGCAGGACCGGGACCTCGTTCTTAAGTTTTTAAGCGGCGTAAAGGACCCGGCGCTCAAAAAAGATATAATATCTCTTGGGTTTGTAAAAGATTTGCAGGTTGATGGGAAACAAATAAAGATAAAGCTTTCACTTACATCTCCAGGATGCCCCCACAAAGACGAGATACTATCCGATATAGTCAGAAGCCTTGAAGGCTACTCGGTGATAATAGAAGTGACTCACAACGTTCTCAGTGGTTCTTTTGTGAGAAAAGAAGGGACGAGAAAAGTTAAAAACATAATAGCTGTCGGCAGCGGAAAGGGCGGTGTGGGAAAATCGACAGTATCGATACTTCTCGCTTATGCTTTAAAGAAGCTAGGAGCAAAAGTTGGTATAATAGACCTTGATTTTTATGGAGCAACAATACCCAGCATGCTGGGTTCAAGTTTTGTCCAAGAAGTTAACGAATCGGGCCTTCTGATTCCTCCACTTCATCAGGGTATAAAGATAATCTCGCTTGCGTACTTTGTCCCTCAGAACTCAAGCGTAATATGGAGGGGGCCAATGCTTAGCAAAGCCGTTCATGATTTTATGGAAAAAGTTGACTGGGGAGAGCTTGATTACCTTATAGCTGACCTGCCTCCGGGTACAGGCGATGTTCCTATAACTCTTGGGCAGGATAGGCTGATAAATGCCGCAATAATTGTTTCAACGCCACAACCAGCTGCAGTTAACGTTGCTCTAAAGCTTATAGACACTTTTAAGAAGCTCAACGTTCCTGTGCTTGGAGGGCTTGAAAACATGAGCTACTTTATATGTCCTAACAGCAAAGAAAAAGTAGAGCTATTCGGAAGCAGATACTTTAAGGAGAAGCTAGAAGAGATAGGGCTTCCTTACCTTGGAGCACTTCCGTTTGTTCCGCAACTCAGGGAGCTTGAGGACGTGGGCGTTAAGGAGGAAAACATTTCTTACATAATAGACGATATAATACCTGTGGCTCAGGAGCTTACTTGCAGGCTCAGCGTGCTTAACTATCAAATAAGTGAAAGACCGTTCTTTCTTAACATTCCGAAAAAGAAATAAATTCATAATAGCTAATCAGTAATGCAATGATGATTCAGAGTTTATTTTGATTCATGAAATAAAGGCATTTGTCTGAGCACGTTAAGCTTTTAATCTGCATGTGTATAGTATATATGTGAAGCGAACTCTACACCTTCCAAAGGGTTTGCTTGAGTTTTACATACTTAGCCTTTTAAGCACGTACCCTGCACGTGGTATAGAGCTTATAGATACTATCAGGAAGAACACAAATGGAATGTGGTCACCTAGCCCAGGTTCAATTTACCCTCTTCTTAAGAAGCTTAAAAAGGACGGTCTAATATACGGCGTCAGCAGCGACGGAAGGTTTATCATAACGCAAAAGGGCAAAGAAAAGCTGGAGGAGCTAAAAGCTGAAACTGTTATTATATACAGAATAATAAAGAGCATCATAAAAGATGCTAAGGCCTGAGAAGTTGCTTTGCAACAAACCTCCTTATGAGGTAAAAAGCAACCACCCAGATCGCAAGTATAAACAGGCCTATAAGGTCCCTTATGAGTTCTATAGTTATTCCTTTTAGATCATCCGTCATAAGTAGAGCCTGTTTCATAAGGAAAAAGCTAAGCAGCAAGAGAACCCATGCGCCTATAAGCGTAATCGACAAGAGCGTAACAGACGAAACCTTCAAATGTAATACACCATCATCGTTATAAAACTCAGAGCTGATGAAATAACGCTGAGTAACATTATTCTATTTGCGATCTCTTTCTCGCTCATAGGCCTCTGAGATGCTATAAGCCTTGCAAGTGTGACAGGCGATTTTGGATCCTTATTTGCTATCATTCTGTAGTCATCCAGAACTATCAAAGGCCTTATGAGCTCTGAATGCTCCTTAAACCCTCCTATTGAGGAAAGTATAAAAAAGCCGTTGAATATAAGCGGAAGAGTAGCGACTATGCCTATTACTTCAGCGCGAGACGTTATCATCAGAGTGACTATCCCTGCTCCCATCAACATAGAGCCGCTATCTCCAGGGAAAATTCTTGAAGGATACTTGTGCCTCAGGTAAAAAGCTAAAAGAGACGCTTCAAAAGCTATTCCTAAGTATGCACCAGTAACGTTTCCTTTTATAAAATCATAGGTCAAGAATGGCAGCACAGAGATCGCAGTGACTCCTGTTACAACGCCATTAAATATGTCTATCATGTTGGTCGCGTTCGTGTATATGGGAAAGCCTGCAAGCACGAGAAGCGGATAAAGGATCTTTATCGTTACGTTTCCAACATAAGGCAAGTAGGGGGTTGATGAATATGCGTGCAAGAATATTACAGGCAGAGCTGCAAGTATTGCCAGTAAAGGTTTTTCAGGTCCTCCAAACTTTTTTATATCATCTACAAGCCCTATCAAAAACGCTATTGACAGTGAAAGAATAAAGGCTAAAGCATAAGAATTTATTACAAAAAGAAGAGCGAGAAGTGTGCCCACTAATACGGCAAAGCCGCCAGGCCTCGGTACCAGCGGTTTATCCTTTTTGTGCGCGTCTGGTACTGTCATCTTTTTCTTCTTAAGCACAATTTCCAGGTAAAGCGTTATAACTAAAGTAACAAGAAATGATAATACAAACTCAATCGCTATGTTTATCCAGTTCATTATTCTCGCTCATCAACTTATACTTGTTTTTATTTAAATAATCTATTGTCTTACACACCTGGCATAGCTCGTTCTTTGAAGGCCAGCCACACATCTTGCAGTATTGCCCTACAACCTTGAACTCCTTTGAGTAAAAGCTCATAAATGTGTCAAGAAGCTGGTATTTAATGCCGGCATGCCTTTCTTCCAGCCTGTTCAGAAAATCTCTTATCTCTGACCTTATGCCCTGTTGCATATAAGGGCATGTAACTGTCTGAAAATCAAAACCCTTGAGCATGGCGAACATAGCGAGTTCCTTCTCGTATATCCTAAAAAACGGATGAACTTTCCTTATACCAAAGGCTTCAGAACTTTCCACAGCAGGGTTAAAGCTTTTTAACCTTTCAGTGTCCCCGTTAGTTAAAAGTATAAAGTAGCTCTGCAGTATGTCGTCAAGGTTGTGAGCCGTTGCCAGAACCTGGGCTCCAAGCTCTTTTGCGGCTATGTCAAGGGCCCTTCTTCTGAATATGCCGCAGATAGTGCACGATGAATACTTACCTTTATACTCCTGGATTTCGTCGATGGTGTAGTTGAACAGGTTTTTGTAAGAATAAATAACATGTTTTACGTTAAGCTGTGAAGCCACTTTAGAAGCTATTTCAATACCCTCTTCTCTATAGCCCTTTATTCCTTCATCAACAGTAACAGCTATTATTTCGTTGCTCTTGAAGAACTTTGCAAGTATATAAAGCAGAGAAACGCTGTCTTTGCCCCCTGAAACTCCAACAGCTACTTTTTCTCCGTACTTTATCATTTCATACTTTCTTACTGTTTGCAGCGTTATATCGTATATAGAGGTAACGAAGCAACCCTTGCAAAGGTATTCCCCAGAATAGGGCCTATAGTAAAAAGACGGTCTACCGCACTTTGTGCAAGGCTTTACCTGCAATTTTAACTATCGTTTATCGTTCCTTTATGGGTGTGTAGAACAACAGCGCTTACAGTGCTCTTTACCCCAGGTATCTTCAGTATCTTATCCTTCAATATGTGCCTAAACTCTTCTATATCCCTGCACTTAATGATTGAAATTATATCAAACTCTCCTGTAACTTCATAGAGCCCAACAACTTCATCAAGATTGTTCAAGTTCTGGAGTACATTGTCCATCATGGGCGAATCAACGAATATGTTTACAAATACAAGCATAGTTATAGCAGATCGGTGCTGCTATTAAAGTTAACTGAAACATCTTTTGGTAAAAACTTGAAGATGGCTAAAGTTTACTTTGAACGTTTTTGTAAAATTATGAATAAAGAAAAATAATATAAAAATTGTGAAAATTAAAAAGAAAGATACTTTTGAACCTTTGCAATTTGCTGTTTTTATTTTGAATGCTTTTATCTGTTTTCGCTAACGATCTGTTAGTAAGGGGTAGAGTTATTTTACTTTATTACCCTTTTCAAGAGCTCCTTTGAACATCTGTCAGCATAATACAATGGCCACGGCAGCCCTGTATCTGAAGCGTTCTTGAGGAAAATGCTCAGCGAATCTTCCAAGCTTATGTAGTTTCCTGGGCTAACGTAGAATTTTCTTCCCTTTAAGTTTACGCTCCAGCCGACCTGTCTTTCTTTAAAGAATACCTTTCCATCTTTTTCGACAAAACCTTTCAGAAGCTTTTTTGCAACGCCAACGCTAGGGATATTTAACACAGTTCCTACGTGAGAAGCAAAACCAAAGCTCCTGGGATGTATTATACCGTGAGCATTAACGAAGATCAGGCCTGGCTTTTCCTTTACGGTTTTAAAAAATACCATTGATTCCCTTAGGTAGAAAAAACCTGGGACATAAGGTGGTATGCCTTCTACGACTGAAAATTCAAAGAATAACCTGTTATCCGTGCAGCAAATTGTGGTAAAATAGCATCCGACTGCAACATCATTATGGTAAGAGGCGTCAAATCCGCCAATAGTAAAATATTCTTTAACATCGCTCTTGAGCTTAAGCTTTCTGGACAAAAGCTCTTGAGCATAAGCCGCTTTTCTCAGATCTAAATTAATCAAAGTTTCCTATACTGGTTCTCCCCAGCCGTAGACCCTGAGTTTGTTCGGCTGAACGTTGACGTTCAGCAGTATAGCCTTACCGCTAACAATCGGTACCTGGTTCGAGAGCACTAGCGTATCACCTTCAAGATTGCCATAGATCTTCATTCCGTAAAAAAATGCGTGAAGGCTTAGCGCTTCCTGCGCTATGCTAAGCTTGCTAACCCTTAACTTTGAGCTGAGGTTAATATTTTCAGTTATAGCAGCATATGAAGCCTTTATGTCCTTTTCTTCTACGCCTTTTAAGGCAAAACCAAACCTTATGCCAGGCCCAACCTCTTCATAATCTTCATCCAGTACTTGTATTGATTTTATTTCAGCTTCCTTTAAAGATGGTAACAACCTTATTTTCTGATGAACCTTAAAGCTGGAAAACGAAAACCCTAAAATTACTGGGCCAACGCCTTTTACTATAAACGCGCTATCTATGTAAGCAAAGCCCAGATCCTTTGTGTACTGAACCTTGTCCTCTTGAACCTTTTTCTCTGAAATTTTTCTGACTATGCTAAAGGACGCAAAATATTTTTTAAAAGTGTCCTCGTCCTGAGATGCTACACAACCGTCTTTGTTTGAACTTTCCAACAAAAGGGCAATCTCTGCTTCTTCCTTGTTAACTTCTTTGTTTAGAAAGCAGAAATAGTCAGAGAGCGATACCGCTTCAGCTAAAGAAAAAATTTCATCGTATTTGGGGACAAGCACGCTTACCAGATCTTCCCCTGACTTTCTGTAAAACTTTCCCTCTTCTTTTTTCTTCCCGAGGCCTTCAGCAAAGCTTTCAGCCTCTCTTGGATCAGTCGATATCACGCTGATGATCTTTCCTTTAAGCACAACCTTAAATTATTAGTGCGAATAAAAAGGTTTCTATATTTCAAAATGCGCAGTTAACTTAAGGCTTAATTTTTTAACAATGCCCCTTTCTAACAAATGATGACACAAACAAGAAAAACCCCAATAGCACTTATAATGTATGCTTTATATCTAAAGTTTGAGCTTGAGGAAGGCCTCTCACGTTCTTGAGCCCATAATCAAGAGAAGCCACGTTGCAATATGGAAATGGATCCAGAAGTATTCTTTCGTATTAGATTCCTTTGACGTTGACAAACACGAAGTCAATTCAATATTTATTGATAGAACTGAAATAAACTTTAGAGGGAAGCTATGGGTAGCATACGAACCTCAACTAAAAGCTTTCCTATCGTTTTACATAAGCTGGCACCAGAACTCCCTAGATGCATACTATTTCATAAGTTTGTAAAGAATTATGGTAAGAAGACTATCTACACAGAGCTCTTTGGTACGTTGATGCATGCAGGTGGGCAGGGGTTGATCACGTTGTATATGAACAGAGCCTGAAGAACCTAATGGAAGGGATGAATGAATATATAAAGGATATGACAGAAGCTTTTTGACGACCTTTTCCCGTGCAAAAAGCCAAAATTTGAGCACGTAAGTAACTGGTTCAAAGCATTCAGATTCTTTGTATTAACGAACGAGGACATTGGTATAGCTCCACTTTCAAATGAACAGCTGTCTGAATGGATTAAGCCAATTTGTGGGATTAAGTTAATGGCACCCTTCAAACTAAGCGTTCTCGAGCAAAAAGCTTCTGAGCAGCTTGACCTTCGGGAGCTTAAAGGCCCCCGTGCTCGGGTCAACAGCTATAGCTTTAAGCTCATCTATATCAACTATAGTGTGAAAGAATGGAGAGAGAAGCTCCTCCTTTGGCGTTACGTTTACTTCAACACCTGAAGCTATAGGAGAAAAGGCAGGCAAGCAAATGAACCTGTGACCGAGCTTGTCCTTGCCATAAAGTATAACGTGCAGTTTAACTCTGTCGTATCCGCTTTTCAAGATTACTGCAGGCTGTTCGTGGCCTATTACTATGGTATGTACTCCTTTATAATCGTTGGGAAGCTTGTGACCGTGCAGAAAAAGGTAGCCTTTTTCTATATGCTCTTCAACTACGTTAAGGCCTATTTTGTTTGAAATCGTAAGCAGGTAGTTATCATGGTTCCCCCTGACTACTATTATCTCGGAGAAAAGCTTCTTGAGCTCTTCATGCAGCTTTTTAACCTCGCTCCACTCCTGAAAGGTTGCCTCTTTGAATTCGTGTTTCAGATCTCCGTTTATCAGAATTCTGTTTGCCTTTGTCTGATCTTTAATTTCGTTTATTTCTTCCAGCATGATCTTTAGCTGCACCTGTGGAATGAAAAGCTTAGCTTCCTCTGCAAGATAGGTTTCTTCGCCCAACTGTAAGTCTGAGATGGCTACAAGATCTAATTCTTCAAAGTAAACAGCCCTTTTCCCGTCTATTGTCTTAATTCCCTTAAATATCTGCATCCCTGTTCTTATTCCGCAAAAACTGTATTAACTTTTGATGAAGTTTTAGTATAAGCTTTCTCCTGTCCTCCATAAGTATTACGTCTGAGGAGCCCCATGCCAGCATCTTGAAAGAAAAAGGTGAAGGTACGTTTGACCTTTCAAGCACGATAAACCTGTATTCCCCCGATTCTACTTTTCTCAGGAACTCCTTAGCTGCTGAAATGTCCATATAGTCTTGAAGTATCTCCCTGTAAGTTTCCTTTAGCAACGGAAAGTTTTCGACCTTCTGAACAACCTTAACGAGAAGGTCTGAGTTAAATTGCTGCTTGCTGACGCTGATCGGGTGACCCTTATAGTTCCTCAGTATCATGAAACTCCGCGCGGCAACTTGTCTGAACTTTCTCCTGAAAAGCTCTGTATTGCTTATAGCTTTATGAAGTATCTCATCCAGATTCTCAGAGCTGACGCTTTTAAGGAGCTTCTTTACGTTAACTTTAACTTCATTGTCAACTGAAAGGACAAAGCCGTTGTCAGAAACCATAACGCCTACAGATGATCCTATCATTTCCGACAGCTTATATCCAAAAGCTCTCGAAAGAGCATCGTTGGCCTTTCTTCCAAGCAGCGTGTGGAATATAATATTAAACTTGTCAGATTCGTACTGCTCTACAAGGTAATCCCCAGAGCTAAGCTTTTCGATCCCTTTGCTCTTTAAGAATTTAGTCATCAAAGACAAATATTCTGCTATAGCTTTTTTCGCGTTTTCATCTGCAGGATAATCGCTAATTTTTTCCAGCACTTCACGTTTAGAAATGCCCAACAATGAAGACCTGAATGCCTGAATCTTGTTAGCTAAATCATAGCTCAATGGGAGCTCTTCAGAAAACCACGCTGGTACGGTTGGCTTTGAGTCATCTGCCTTTTTCACGTAGACCTTCATCCTCTTTGAGTTCAGGAATTCATATATCTTTCCGGCAAGTACAAACCTGTCCCCAGGGACTAGACGTTCCACGAACTCTTCCTCCAAAGTTCCTATAGGCCTTTTACCTTCATAAACAACAACCTTTGTTTCATCAGGAATAGTCCCTTGATTAAGATAGAAAATCATTCTTGCAGATTTCTTTTTGCCAAATTCCGCGTTACGATCTTCGTAATTCAGTCTATCTACCCTTTCCCCGTCTTTATAAAGAGATATCTTTGAATAGACACCCCTTTCCTCAAGGCTGTGATAAGCCCCTGCCAAGTAGTTAATAACGTCTATAAAGTCTTTCCATTCAAGGTTTTCATAACTGTAGCTTCGCTTTATCACGCTGTAAGCTTCAGAAACGTTCCACCTTTTTATCAGAGACATTGAAACTATTATTTGTGAAAGCACGTCGAGCGCGTTTTTCACTATATTTATCTTGTCAAGTTCTCTCCTTAAAGCATAATAAGCCATTACCGTGGTTTCGACTATGTCGTCGTTGTCGTTCGCTATTATTATCCCTCTCGAAATGCTGTTTATGTTGTGGCCCGAACGCCCAACCCTTTGCAGAAGCCTTATGATGCTTTTGGGACTCCCGAGCTGAATTACAAGGTCTATGTATCCAATGTCTATGCCTAGTTCAAGAGATGTTGAGCTTACTATAGCTTTCAGCTGCCCTTTCTTGAGCCTGTCCTCAAAGTCAAGCCTGAGGTCTCTGCTGACAGAGCTGTGATGCGCTCCTATAGTCTCATCAGTAAATATATCTGGAAACTTTTTCTTCAGGTTAGCCACAACCCTTTCTGTGCCGCTTCTTGTGTTAGTAAATATAAGAGCCGTCTTGCTGTTCTTTAAAAAGCGGTATAGCAATGAGTATGTCGCTTCTGTCACCTTTGTTTCGCTGGCCCTGACAATGTCTTTAACTGGTGAAAGTACTTCAATAACAGTCTTCTTTTCAAACCTTGCGTCTATGATAGTTACATCCCTTTTGCTTCCTGCAAGGAACATGGCTATCTCTTCTATGGGGGATGTGGTTGCGCTAAGCCCGATCCTTTGAAAATCAGCCAGCTCTTGCAATAGCTCAAGCGTTAACGAAAGGTAAGACCCTCTTTTCGATTCTGCAAGCGCATGAATTTCATCTACTATAACCCATTTTACAGTCCTAAGGTTTTCTCTGAACTTCGGGGCTGTTACAGCTATCGCTAAGCTTTCAGGCGTTGTACAAAGAATTGTAGGCGGTTTGAGAAGCTGTTTTGCCTTTTCAGAGCTTGTGCTGTCGCTTGTCCTTATGCCAACATTTATGTGCGAAAGCCATTCTCTTTCAGGACCTGATTTCATTTCTTCCAGAGGTACCAAAAGGTTTTTCTTGATATCGTTTATCAGAGCTTTTAAAGGAGAAACGTAAATAACTTTAACGCCTTTATCATTATTTCCGTTTCTATATAGCTGTATGAGCTGACTAATTATGTCTAAGAAAGCTGCAAAAGTTTTACCTGTGCCTGTTGGTGAAGATACCAACACGTTTTCTTTAGAATGTATATAATATATTGCATCTATTTGTGGCGTACTAAAGCTTTTGTACCTGCCTTTAAACCATTCAAGAACTATAGGATCAAGTAGCTTTTCAACTTCTTCCTGCGAATGCCTTTCAGCGTATTTTATCATTAAGTTAGACAAAATGATTAATTTTTGGTTAAAAACATAACTCAAAGTTTTTACTTTTTTAATTATAATCAAAATAAATGTTATATAAATGCGATTTTAGTATCAATTTTGCGTGAAATTATATTAAAACGAATTTTTGTAAAAAATATTTTACCTTTTTCGGTTGCTGTTTTAAAAATATGTTTAAACCTATTTTTCTGTTAAAAATTTTTAAAAAAAATAAACGGTTTATTTGTAAAATTGTAAAGCTCATGTTAATAAAGAGGCGAGTGCATCCTTGTTATTTGAATTAGGTTGATAAAAGAAAGGCAGATAATATACAAAAAAGAGCTTGCTACTAACATTTACGAAATGCTTATTGAAGCTCCAAAAGTTGCCAGGGCAGCTCATGCTGGACAGTTTGTACTTATTATGGTCGATGAAAAAGGCGAAAGGGTTCCAATGACTCTTGTAGACTGGAACCCTGAAGTAGGCTGGATCAAGATAGTTTATCAGGAAGTTGGAACTTCCACCATAAAGCTCTCGATGAAAAAAGTAGGAGATGAGATTTACTATATTGCAGGGCCACTCGGCCATCCTTCTAGGGTTTCGAAATTTGGGAACGTCTTGATGGTTGGTGGGGGCGTTGGCATTCCTGCGCTTTATCCTATAGCTAGGGAGTTGAAAAGGCTTGGAAACAGAGTGATTACAGTAATAGGGGCAAAGACATCAAACGCACTTATTTATGAAAAAGAAATGTCAGAAGTCAGCGATGAAGTTTATATAACAACTGATAACGGCTCAAAAGGAATTAAAGGGTTTACTGTTGATGCAGTAAAGCTTTTGCTAAATAATGGTGAAAAGTTCGATGCTGTTTGGGCTGTAGGACCAGCATTGATGATGAAGGCAGTTGCTGAAGTTACAAACGGCAAGATACCTGTATCCTACTCAAGCCTGAACTCTATTATGGTCTGTGGCGTAGGTATGTGTGGTGCGTGCAGGGTTACTGTAGGGAACAAAACGCTTCTCACTTGCGTTGATGGCCCTGAATTTGATTCATATCAGGTTAACTGGAAAGAACTTACGATAAGGCTTCAAGCATACAAGAAAGAAGAAATGATTTCTCTTGAAATGTTAAAGGGGGCTGGTAAAGTATGAGCAAGATAGGTCATCGGTTAGAACCAAAGACAAGGCCGCCTGAGATAAGGAAGAAAGATTTCGAAGAGGTTGAGCTTACAATATCCCCAGAAGAAGCGATTAAAGAAGCTTCAAGAGACATTAAGTTCTGTGCAGCTCCCTGTAGCTTTAGAGGCTGTCCGGTGAACGTAAATATACCAGGTTTTCTTAAAAAAGTAAGTGAAGGGGACTTTAAGGAAGCATACAAAATACTGATACAAAACACTCCTGTGCCTTCTATAACAGGAAGGGTGTGCCAGCAAGAAATACAGTGTGAAGGACAATGCGTTCTAAGAAGGGTTGGAGAACCAATTGCGATAGGTGCTGTTGAAAGGTTTGTTGGGGACTGGGCGCTGGAAAACAACATAGAAATCCCAGTAACTTCTGAAAAGAAACACAAAAAAGTAGCCGTAGTGGGCTCTGGTCCTTCTGGTATTGTGGCCGCAGCAGACCTAGCTAGAATGGGTTATGACGTGACTATGTATGAAGCATTTCACATACCTGGTGGCGTTCTGGCATATGGAATTCCGGAATTCAGACTACCTAAAAGAATACTAAGAAAAGAGTTCGAAAGACTTCAGAACCTCGGAGTTAACATAGAACTTGGAGTAGTTGTAGGGACTACATATACAATTCCCGAACTGTTAAAGGATTACAATGCTGTCTTTCTTGGAGTCGGAGCAGGAAGACCTATATTTTTAAACGTACCTGGAGAAAATCTGGCGGGAATATATACTGCAAATGAATTTTTGACAAGGGTTAATCTCATGAAGGCTTATATGTTCCCAGAATATGATACGCCTATCCATGTAGGCAAAAAAGTTGCAGTAATTGGTGCAGGAAATACCGCTATGGATGCTGCTAGGTCTGCGCTGAGGTTAGGAGCTGATGTTTATGTCATTTACAGAAGAGGGAGAAACGAAGTATCAGCAAGAGCCGTTGAATTTAAACATGCAGAAGAGGAAGGCGTCAAATTTATTTTCTGGGCCGCACCTGTTGAATTTGAATCAAACGACGGCATAAACGTTTCTAGCATTAAGCTTATGAAGATGAAACCTGGCGAACCTGACAGGAGTGGAAGGCCAAGGCCAGTTCCTACAGGAGAAACATTTAACTTTGATACCGATATGGTCATAACAGCGATAGGATTCTATCCCAATCCACTTATTCCTCAAATGACACCAGATCTTAAAGTTGATGATCATGGAAGAGTTGTTGTGGATATAGAAGGCAGAACCTCTATTCCTCGCGTTTACGCTGGCGGAGATATAGTTACTGGAGAATCAACTGTGATCGAAGCTATGGGTTGGGGTAGAAGGGTCGCAAGAACAATCGATAAAGACCTTCAAAAAATTTAGTCTTTTTCTTTTAGCATGTCAGACAACGATAAACTTATTCCGTCTTTTAATATGGTTATCTTTGTCTCTAAGCTTACTGGTATTCCTATGTTTCTTAATATGTAAAGCAGTTCGCTACCGCTTATTTTTTCTCTTATAACACCTTTTTTGATAAGTTCTGCAAGTTTTTTTACAAAAAGATTTGTTTCCTTTGGAAATTGAGATAAAGCAGCATCAAGAACTTCATCTCCCCTATCATACAGGTATGATTTTACTAACTTTACTGGATCATCTTCGTCCTTTTTCTGTTGCTGTTTTTTCATTAACTCTAAAAGTTTCCTTTTAAGAAGCATTTCTTCTATTTCATCGCCAGAAGACATGACATTTTTCTATAAAAAGAGATATAAAACCTTTGCTCATAGAACATTTATTCGTTGATTTAATGGCATAACAATTAAAAAATTTTAAAAATCGACGGGTAGAAAACTTTATTCTTATACAAAAAGCATAATAAGACAGAACGTAAAATAAAACCCGATGAGTGTTAATGAGTTAATCCAGTTTATAAATGGAGTAGTTGCTGATACACCAAATTTAGAGCGCGGCTTCTTGTTAGGGGCTGGTTATGACGGTGACAAAAAAGTCGCGTATTTAAAAATACTTGATCCAAATACCCAAAAAGTTTATTATTATTATGACAAAACTTCTCACAAACCTTATTGCTTTAGCAAAAAATCACCATCCGAACTTGCATATTTGAAAAAGAGAGATGATGTTGAGGATATAATCGTTGAAGAAAAATGGGATCCACTAACAGATAATATGATTAAAGTTTCAAAAATAATTACAAAGGATCCGCTAGCTGTTGGAGGACACCCAAGTGAGAAAAGTATAAGAAACATAGAAACATGCTATGAGGCTGACATAAAGTATTATGAAAATTATCTTTATGACCTTGGTTTGATTCCAGGAACTTTTGTTAAGGTAGAAAACAACAAAGTGCAAGAAATACTTAACGAATTTTCAGAAGAAATGCAGATTGCTCTGAAGGAAGCCATACAGGAGTCAGACGAATATTTAAAAAAATATATAGAAGAATATGCAGCGTTACTCTCGCAGCCTTTCCCTCAAATAAAGAGGGCAGCAATAGACATAGAAGTTTTAACTGAAGTTGAAAACAGATTGCCAGACCCTGAAAAGGCAACACAACCAATAATAAGTATAGCTCTGGCTGGAAATGACGGCAAAAAGGTTGTTTTCGTTATCAGAAGGAATGATGTAGAAACAGGATCAGCACCTGAGATGCCAAAAGATGTAGAGCTCAAATTTTTTGATGACGAAAAACAGATGTTGATAGAATTTTTTAAAGAAATAACAAATTACCCAATAATTGTGACGTTCAACGGCGATTCTTTCGATATGCCATATCTTTATCACAGGGCTCAAAACTTAAAGATTCCGAAGGATGCAATTCCTATCGTTTTAGGAAGGGAAATAGCCAGCATAGTGCATGGCATCCACATCGATCTTTACAAGACTTTTGTAAACAAATCAATACAGGGCTATGCTTTTGGAAACAAATATAACGAGCACACTTTGAACGCAATAAGCGAAGGTATACTAGGTGAAGAAAAAGTTGAAGTTGAAGGTTCAATAAACGACCTCCCCATAATGAAGCTGGCTTTTTACAACTATACGGACGCCAAATTAACTCTAGAACTTACAAGCTATGATAACGATCTTCTAATGAAACTATTGATAACCCTTTCAAGGATAGCAAGGATGAACATTGAAGATACTTCTAGGCTAAGCGTTTCTAACTGGATAAGAAGCATGCTCATAAACGAACACAGAAAAAGAAACGCTTTAATTCCAAGGAAAGAAGAAATAGAACAAAAAGGACAGGAAGCCTCTTCTAAGGCTATAATTAAAGGTAAAAAGTATCAGGGGGGCTTTGTTATAGAACCATTACCAGGAGTGCATTTTCACGTAGTAGTTTTGGATTTTGCAAGCCTGTATCCAAGTATAATTAAGGTTTTTAACCTGAGTTACGAAACTGTCAAATGCCCTCACGAAGAGTGTAGAACCAACATACTGCCTAATACGTCGTACTGGGTATGCACAAAGATGAGAGGCATGACGTCATTATTAATAGGAGCGCTGCGTGACATTAGGGTAAATTACTTTAAAAAGTTGAGCAAAAAAGCAAAAAGCAAAGAAGAAAAAGAATTCTACAATGTAATATCCCAAGCATTAAAGGTTGTCCTTAATGCTTCATATGGCGTTATGGGGTTCGAAAACTTTCCTTTTTACTGTTTGCCTGTAGCAGAATCAACAACGGCTTTAGGAAGATACTCTATTCAGCAAACCATAGAAAAAGCAAAGTCGCTAGGAGTTACTGTAATTTATGGAGATACTGACAGCCTGTTCTTAAAAAATCCAACAGATGATCAAGTAAAAGAAATCATAGATTTTGCAAAGGAAAAGCTTGGCATCGATCTAGAAGTAGATAAGGTATATAGATATGTCGCTTTCAGCCAAAGGAAGAAAAACTATATAGGAGTTTACGAGGATGGTTCAGTTGAGGTTAAGGGCCTTTCTGGCAAGAAGAGCCACGTTCCTGATTTCATTAAGAACGTATTCTTCGATGTTGTAAATATACTTGGTAAGGTAAAATCGCCACAAGATTTTGAAGTAGCAAAAGAAGAAATCAGAAAAAGGATAAGAAAAGCTTATAATGACATAAAGAACAGAAACGTTCCGTTAGAAGAATTGGCGTTTAAAGTCATGCTGAACAAACCTATTGAAAAATATACTGATACGACGCCACAGCACGTCAAAGCCGCAATGCTATTAGCGCAGAAAAAGGAAGTTAAACCTGGAGATATAATAGCGTTCGTAAAAACCACGACCAAAGACGGAGTAAAACCTGTTGAAATGGCAAGAAAGGATGAAATAGACGTTGATAAATACATAGAGTTCATGGAAAGCACGTTTGAACAGCTTCTGGATGCCTTGGGTTTCAGCTTTGATGAAATTATTGGTGCGACAAAGCTGGAGGACTTTTTCAGCTTTTGATCTTAATATACTTTGATGGCTTGTGCGAGCCAAAGAACCCTCGTGGCATAGCAACTTACGCTTATATAATAAAAGAGCCATCTGGGAAAAAACTAGAGGAAGGGTTCGGATTGGCCGCAAAACCTTTTTCGGAAAGAAGCACAAACAACGTAGCTGAGTACGCCGGCGTCGTTTGCGGTTTAAAAAAAGGATTAAAATATTCTAAAGATGCAGTAGTTTTAGGAGACTCTGCTCTTGTAATAAAACAGCTAAAAAAAGAATATAAAATTAAGTCAAAAAAACTTTTGCCTTATTATGAAGTAGCAAATAATCTTATTGCTCAATATTCCAGCTTAGAATTCAAATGGATACCAAGAGAAGAGAACGCAGAAGCTGATTCTTTGACGAGAAGAGCTTATAATCTTTACAAACAAGGAATATTAAAGTATAAAGACTTTTTTAAAAAATGCTTTTTTGATTTCTTACAAACATATAAATAGACAAATAATTTACGCATAAAAGTGATAGCAAAAATGAAAGGAAATAACAGAGTCCTGTTCTTTACATCTCTGGGGCACTTTATCAACGATAGCTTTCTGGTTCTTTTTCCTGTTCTGTCGATGTATTATCTAAGTCTGGGGATCAACGCAACTGCCATTGGTATACTGGGCGCTGTATACAACTTTTTATCTGGTTTCCTGGGGGCTCCTATAGGAAGGATAAGCGACAGAACGGGTAAGTATGCTGAATTAATGTTTATGGGGTTTTTACTTATTTTCTTATCGGGTATATTTTTTATCTTGTCTTTTTTCAACTCAGATCTTTTTATAAAATATGTTACTGTTTCAATAGCTTCCTTATTACTTGGTAGTGGACTTGCATTTTACCATCCTTTAGGAGGTGCTATTTTGCAACTTTCTTACGATAAAGATGAAGCTCCTAAAGCCTTGGGCATTAACGGATCCATGGGAAGTCTTGGTAGAGCTATTGCTCCTTATGTTATGGTTGTGCTTTTTGACGATCTTGGAGTTACTAAAGGGCTTCTTGCTGTACTTATTGTTACGCTAATGTTAAGCTTTACCACATATTACGGATTAAAAGAGTTTAGCTATAAACAAGAAAAAAATTTAGTTCAAGAAGGTGAAATGGCTTCATTAAAGCCTTACATGTACATCTTGCTTCCCCTCACAGTGATAGTTTTTGTAAGATCTATGTTCATTGCAGGGGTTCAACTTTTTGCGCCAACTTATCTTTTCATGCTTTATAAATCACATTATGTTGCAGGAGTTTTCCTGACGATCTCATATGCAACGGCAATAATAGGACAGCCTTACTTTGGCAAACTGACGTCACAGAAGGGTGGAAGGTTTGTTGTAATTTTGACTACTTCTTTGTCTACTGTTTTTTACCTTCTTTTTGTATATTTAAAGAATTATTATGTTCAGCTGCTATCTTTTGCAATTTTTGCTTTTTTTCCTTTAGCGGCTTTCCAAATTTACTTGGCTATGTATCCCAAGTCGTTGATAAAAAGGTTTTTGCCAGAGCAAACGGGGTCGTTTGGAGTTATGGAAACATGCTTGGCGGAGCTTTAGGGATGATAATAGGTGGGCCTATAGCAGGCTCTTTTGGGTTCTTTTATGCCATGCTAACTTATGGCATTCTGGGCGTAGTTTCTTCCATATTTTTGATCTTTCTTCCTAAAACAGCAAAAACTTAAACAGAGCCCTTAGAGTTAAATAGTTGCAAACATGTTTGTATTAGTTTATATATTAATTCGTATTTTATATTTACAAGCGAATGATAATAGAAATAATGGATCCAATTTATGGCTTGCTTAAGCTTAACGATGTGGAAAGAGAAATCATTGATACTGCAGAATTTCAAAGATTAAGAAGAATAAAACAGCTCTCATCAGCAAACTTTGTTTATCCGAGCGCAAATCATACTCGCTTTGAACATTCGCTTGGAGCGATGCATTTAGCAGGTGTAATGGGTGAAGTTTTAACAAACAAGGGTTATATATCGTCTGATGAAATACAAAAATTAAGACTGGCTGGCTTATTACATGACGTTGGGCATGGTCCTTTTTCTCATCTGTTCGAAGATGCAGTTTCAAAAAAATACAAAACAAATCATGAAGAAATAGGAAGAAGGATAATAACTGAGAGCGCTATATCTGACGTAATAAAAAAATATGGTTATGATCCAGTTGAAGTAGCACAATTGGCAAACGGCATATACCCCAACAATCCATTTATGAACGCTATAATAGCAGGGCCGTTAAGCGCAGATCTGATGGATTATATTCAAAGAGATTCTTATTATACAGGAGCGATTTATGGCAGAGTTAACGTTATGAAAATAATAAATTCGATGCATGTATACAACAATCAGCTTTGTATTGAAAAAGATGCGGTATCTGCCTTTGAAGGCATGACCATAGCAAGATATGAAATGTTTAAAGAAGTGTACTTCCACAAAACGTCAAGAGCTGCCGATGTAATGTTAAGACATGCTATAGAGCTTTATGACAACATAACAAGCTTTGCTGATCCAAAGGATCTAAAACATTACATAGAACTTACGGACGACATCCTTATAGCAACAATTCTTAAATCTGAAGAAAAAGAAGCACAAAATGCGAGGAATTTTGTAAAAGATTATTTAACAAGAAACCTTTTAAAGCTAGTTTATGAAGAATCGTTCATAGGAAAAGACGCGTTTTTAGAAAAATTGTTCAATCAAGAAATCCTGAGAGAGAGACTAATTACACAAATTGAAGAAAAGGCATCTATTCCGCACGGAAATATTTTTATAGATCTTCCGACCGTTCCCTCTGTTCCTAGGTCATTTGACAGAGAGGAGTTAAAAAACATTCTTATCATGACAAAAGAAGGAATAAGAGAAATGTCAATTAGAGATATACCTGTTATCGAAAGCATACAAGGCTATTATAATATCATGAGAATTTATTCAAGGAAAGAATATAGGGAGGCGGCAGAAAAAGCGATAAAAGAGACGTTTGGCTCTGGATACTATGCAAAAATCTCAGTATAAAATCCCATTTACAAGTTCCGTTTAAAGATACCTGTGAACTACCCCGCCCTCACCAGTAGATCAAAACTTTTGTTGACTTTTATGATGTTTTTTGCTATTATATAAGATTATAAACTAGATTTTAAATGTAATTTTTGTCCAAAAACTTTAGGCAAGGCTAAACAAGCTATCAAATTGCGCTGATTAACATAAATCATCCTTTTATGCTATAAAAAATAGTGCTTTAAGCCAAAAATGATGCATGATCTAAGCTAGTGAAGATATCTCCTTGTGTTTAAAGTAAAAGCTATCTGAAGATTTTAACGTATATGTTAGAGATTAAAGTTTCAACCATTAATAAAAACTTAACATACTGAACCGTTACCTTTTCCCTTTTATAATTCATAAAAACCCATATGTTGTATAAAAGGACTGCAAGGTAGAAGTAAAGTTTCCTTAAGCTGTAAAGCTTTGACGTCGTCTTTGGCAAAAACTGGTTTATCATCCTGTATGAAGTCTCTATAGCAAACCTCTTTCTGAACATCCTTCTTATAGCTTTATTTATTCCTTTTGCTTCAAGGTAATTTATTATGTCAACTGTGTAGTATCATGAATCTAAAAGCAAAATTTTAACCTTTATGCCAAGCTCAAACACCTTGGATAAAAGCCTTCTTACATGTTCAACCTTTCTTTCGTTATTTATAGGCGTAACAGCAACTGTTAACTTTTTATCTCTAATAACGAAAGCAGCCGTTGCGAAGTGATTATGATTAGTCCCTTTTACTCCTTCAGCTTTTAGCTATAGAACATTATGTTGTGCCAGTCCATAGCAACGATTACAGGCTTTCTTAATGCTCCAATTTCTTTCATCTTCTTCATTACTTCTTCATTGTACTTTAGAACGCTCTCTGGGTCCTGTTGCTTTAGGTTGTTCCTTACACTCTGTCCGCATACATCAACGGATGAAGCAGTACCCTCAACATAAGAGTTCGTTATTGAAGAAAGAACTATTACTTTCTTTATCGATTCTCTATCTCGAGCCTTTATGTTCATAGCCTTGTCGATAGATTCATAAATGTATAATAAGTACTTGTTATCATTATTAGATCGCAGGATGCTGTTTATGGCCATAACTTTAAACAGCCATCCTGCACTAAAAAAGTTTTGATCTACTGCTAAAAGGGGCGAGGCTTCTTAATGTTGTGAAGAAATAATAAAGAAGGTCAAGGAAAAATGGCATTCTAATCTGTTCGTAACGGCAGCTGTCGTTATGGGAGATGAAAACAAAAATAAGTTTATAAGTTCCGGTGCGGAACTAAGTTCCGGTGTGGAACTACGACATTATTTGATCTTAAACCTAAGAAAAGTAAGAGTGAGCTTTTTGATAGAGAGAAAGAACTTGAAGAACTGAAAAAAGCAGTTGAGAAAAGATATCCTATTATTGCTATTTTAGGGATTAGAAGAATTGGTAAGACAAGCATATTAAAAACATTCCTAAATGAAGTTGGCGGAATTTATTTAGATTTGAGGGGTGTTTATAGGAGTATTGAGTTGCAAGAAAGAATTACTGATAGTATAAATTCTTCGATTGGAATACTTAGAAGAATACTTGAAGGGATAAGAGGAATAAGCTTTGCGGGTTTTTCTGTAGAAATTAAATGGAAGGGTAGCGATTCTATAAGCCTTGTAGGTTTGCTTAGTGAAATCAATAGAAAAACTAATAATTTTATCTTAGCTTTAGATGAAGTTCAAGCAACAAAACCTCCTGTTTCCGCTCAGCTAAGAAACTTGCTAGCTTACGGTTACGATAATTTTGAAAATATAAACTTTATAGTAGCTGGTTCCGAAATAGGTTTATTAAGAGATTTTTTAGGCATCGAAAGACCCGATTCTCCTTTATATGGTAGAGACATCTATGAAATAAATGTTGAAAGACTTACAAGAGAAGAGGCTAAGGAATTTTTAATGCGTGGATTTAAAGAAGAAGGCTTGAATCCGCCTGCGAATATAATCGAGGAAGCATTGAATTATTTTGACGGAATAATCGGATGGTTAGCATTATTTGGAAGAAAATATGCAGATGGTATAAGAGACTTAAAAGATTTGAAAGAAATAGCTATAAATTTAGCCTTGGATGAGCTTAAAAAGCTAAGCTTTAGAGAAAGGCTTGTTCTTAAAGCCATTGCTTCAAGTTCAAATTCATGGGTTCAAGTAAGGAGATACATTGAAGAAAAGGAAGGAATAACTTTACCAAAAGCGACACTTTCAAGGTTGATAGAAAAATTGGAGAAGTTAAGCATAGTAAAAGATTACCGTTTTCTGGATCCGATATACAAAGAAGCTTCGTTTAGGTTATTATAAAGTGAATGACAAACCTCACCATTTATGGCGGGGAGGAGGTCAGCACCATAAAGTTAAAAATCGTCCAAACCCCCTATCCATGAACGGTTTCCCCTTTCACGCAAAGCATATTTTTTGGTTTTTATTTCTCTTTTGCATTCTCTTTCATGGCTTCGCTTGATGTTGAAAGTTTGAAAGGCCATATCTTTGTCGTGGGCGCAACTGGTTCTGAAAAATCAACGCTTTTAGTTTATCTCATGAAGTTTATTCACGAGGACATTAAGGATGCTTCTGTAATTTTTATCGACCCTCACGGAGACGCTTCTGTTCAGCTCGCTTCTCTAGTAGAAAACCCAACGCTCTACAACCCTATTTACGCTCCCTTCGCTCTTAACCCGATGGATCTAGGCACTTACAAAGACGAAAGCGAAAGAACGTACTTAGTTCAAAAGCGCGTTTCAGAGCTCGTTAATATGCTTAACGAGCTCTTCGGGGTAGAACAGAGCAGAGCTCCTAGGCTTTTGTGGATCTTCAGGGGCTTGCTTTACTACTTATACTCGATTACGGACACTCCTACATTTTTAGACCTTTACACGCTCCTTTCAGACCTTTTGAAAGACCCGAACGAAATCCGCGTTCTAATGAAATCCTCGGGCTTGAACGATGAAATAATTAAGAACACGATCGAAGCGATTTCCTCTTTGCCTCCAGAAGCTTTCACGGCTGTGCTTAACAGGATCTCAGGCTTTGTAATGCCCGCAGGCTCTCTAACTTCGAAAACATTCAACACGAGGAAAACGAGCGTGGACTGGAATAAAATGCTGGAACCTAAGCAGGTAACGATCTTTCGCATCCCTCGTTACGCGCTCCCCGATGACTTTCGTAAGATCTTAACTTCAACAATCGTGATGGACTTGTTTTTCGCGATCGAAAAAAGGAAGAACGGCACGAAACCTATCACGCCAGTGTATCTAGTAATCGACGAATTTCAGAACGTTGCTGACTTAGACATTTTAGACCTTATTTTTTCAGAAGCGAGGAAGTTCGGTTTGTTTCTAGTAATAGCGTGCTTACAGATGACCAGATAAAGTGAATAGTTAAGCAAAAGATTGAAGGCAAGTTAAAGAATGAAGAAATAACTGCTGTTCAGGGAATCTCTATAAAGAGAGTGAACCAAATATATTCTTTATACAAGAAGAATGGAAGTTTGTCAGCCTTGAAGAAAGCTGGAAGGCATAAAGCAAGCGTTACCGAAGAAGTTATTATCGAAGCATATGGACAATTTAAATCATGCGCCAGCTATTTGGAGCAAATAATAAAACAAAAGTATGGATTGAAGATAAACCATATGAAAATAAATTATGTGTT
>WYEB01000084.1_pt1 | contig 40351 bp, 43 predicted proteins | sample 6343061 | NCBI WGS metagenome assembly WYEB01 (sample SAMN13812332, study PRJNA600296) | hot springs metagenome | biome: ENVO:00000051; feature: ENVO:00002007; isolation source: sediment sample from Evening Primrose shelf | place: USA: Yellowstone National Park, Evening Primrose Hot Spring ... | reverse complement strand
TTGTCCTGAAGCCTTTTTATCAGGGCTTATTTCATCTGAGATGAAAGCACTTGATTTTCTCTTTCCTAAAACGTATTGCCTACCTTGACAGGAACCGTTTTTACCTTGTAGTCCGCATGTGATTTAAAGTATTCCGTTTGCTATGATGTAATTAGTAAACCATTTAGCTTCAAGAAAGAGTCGGTTAAGGATAGCAAGCTTGGCTTTGGAGATCTTGCTTTTTCAAATTTCAGCTCAAAAGTTTTTGCTTCTTGAGACTTTCTCCTAAGCAAGGTTTGCTTCCTCTTCTCCCTGAGCTTGGCATTCTTCTCTAAGTTGGCACTAACAATGTAATATTTTCTCTTTATATAAAAACCTGTTGTAAGGGGCTATCTAAAGCTCACCGAAGGGGATTTTGCTCCTTAACCCCGATACGTTAAAAATAAAAAGAGTTATTAGTTAGAAGCTATAAACTCAAAAAACGTGAGCTCTGAAGATTTAGAAAAAATTGCTAATTTAAGGTCAAGGGTAGAGGAAAAGCTAGAAGAGCTTAAAGAAGAAGAAACTTTTTACACGGATATTCTTAACGTAATAGACAGCATACTCAAGAAAGAATCTTTTGTTAAAGCTGTGCAGATGCCCATTGAGGGCAAAAAGGAACAGGAGGCAGAAGTAAGGGAGCTCAGGCGGCCAAAAGATGGGCAACTCCTTGGACAAGTAATGATAACGAAAGATACGGCAATCATAAAACCAAACCCTGAGCTTAACTTAAGAGTTGATGTCCCACCTTTTAGGTCCTTTTTTATAAATAAAATCCTTGAACAGATAAAGCAGAAAGACAAAGCTGAAGAGAGTAGCGGTTCTCTTGAACAGGGCAAATCACTTGATTATACTATTGAGATCAAAGACGGGATAATACAACAGATTATCATAAAAAATTACAGGACACAAACAAGGCTTAACGAAATAATACATGCCGTTATCTGGACTTTTTCAAGAATGCTTGAAAAATCCTCTTAACCTAAGCAGGTTAGGCCAAATCTGGTTTTTATAAATTAACGCGCTTTTTACAACTCTTTTATCTTATCGTAAAGTTCTTGGAGAGCTGCATAAAGCTCTTTCAGCTTTTTATCGTCAATCGTATAAAGCTTTTCGTAAATCGCGTGCCTTAACTTTAAAATCATCTCGATAACCTTAACTCTTTCGTTTGGAGTAATTTTCTTATTCAAAAAGGAGTTGAGCGCCTGAAGGCCATCATCCCTCATCTTCTTTCCTTTTTCAGTAATAGAGTATATTTTTTTACCGTTAACCACTTTTTCTTTAACGAGCTCCTGATCTACAAGAAGTTCAAGTGTAGGATAGATAATGCCAGGGCTCGGTTCATAAATACCGTGAAACTTTTGCCCTATCTTCTTTATTATTTCATAACCATGAGCTTCTTTATCGTATAAAGAGTCAAGAATCAGCAGCTTTATCACTCCTTTGTTCAGAAAGTTTTTGCCAGTTTTTACCATCTTGAAATAAAAATATAGAGCTGTTTATTAAATTTTTCCTGTTTCCTACGAAACCTTTGTTCCGGGGGGCATCTCTTTGTCAGTCGTCAAAAGAGAAAGGTCTATATCGTTAAAAGCGGCCAGCAGCATTACTTCTGAGGTATATCCCGCTATAGTTTTTGGTTCGAGGTTTGTTACAACAATTACAGTTTTGCCTACAAGGCTTTCAGGCGTATAGTATTTGCTTATGCCAGCAACGGCTTGTTTTGTTCCCTCTTCTCCAAGATCTATCAGGACCCTCAGCAGCTTTTTCGAATTTTCTATCCGGAAAGCTTCCTTTACCTTTCCAACTTTGATTGAGATCTTTTGAAATTCATCGAAGCTAATCCTTTCCATATAATAATCATTTAAATAAAACAATTAATAAAGACTTCGCATTTTGTCAAACAAATGCAGTCAATTTATTAACTTATTTAATATTTTGAAAATAACAAGTTTCACATTTAACATAAATCTTTCTGTATCCTAACATAGAAGAGCATTATTAAAACTTTACCAGATAAGCTATACTAACCTTACCCTTTGCAACAAAAGAGTGAAGAAGGAAAGGACCCAAATCCGATAGAATGCGAAATATATAAAGCAATAATTTTGGTACTATGTGGATTGCTAGCTGAAGGCGTGGCATGCGATAAAGCTTATAGTGGTGTTTGTTTAATATTTATTGAGAATCCATTATCTACTGTGTTTGTATAATGATATGCATACCTTCTTGTGATGAATTAACTTTCACTACAATGAATTATACCATTAAGAGTAGCAAGTGCTTGCGGATTAGGTAGTGAATATATACGCCAGAAATCTGGTTTATGTTGCTAATATAATAAAATTTTATACTTTATAAATAAATTTAACAAATAGAAGATTTATGGAGGGAAAGAAGTTATCTTTTTTGAAATGGCTTGGTTTAGCATTGCTGTTTATAGGTTTCCCTACAGCCATAGCTGTTGTAGTGTCTTTTTCGATCCCTTACTATTTATTGTACAATGTAACTTTAGCTAATACCCTGAGTACGATAATTCCAATAGTAGTATTTATAATCACAGGAATATACTTTAGGAAATATCTTCAGAGTCGCAATCTTATCACTCCCTTCATGAAAAGGAGATCAATCACAATTACAATCTTAACAGATAGTGGGCAGCCTATCGATGAAAAATATATAAGGAGCTTTGAGGCTAATCTCAAGTTTGTTAAGGGTGAGGAATATATTAAGCAGTTGGCCATGCTAGGCATGATGTATTTGCAAAACGCTGTAGCTTATGATAACAAAGAGCTCTACTTGAGGGCTAAGGAGTATCTGGCAAGGGCTGAGGAGGCTATGGAGGAGGAAAGTATAAGCTTTGAGACTAAAATGTTGGTTGACAATTTAAGGAGTAAGATAGAGACACATAAGTATCGTTTCGGAGAAATATAAAAGCTTAAACATACATGATTTATAGTAATTATTGTTAGCAAATCCTTACTCTTTTGGTAGTTATTCTTATCCAGAAAAATGTCCGAAATTATTAGCAAATGTAGTTAAGGTGCCGGCACGAGGATTTGAAATCCCAAAAATCAGATGTCAAGAGCGGTAAACTACCACGCCCTCGCGGTTGGGTTTTCCCGGTTCATCGATACGCTTACGTGTGGAATACTTGAAAAGTATTCCACAATCACAGAGGCGTTTTCACCCCCGGCGTCTCCCCTACGTTCCATAGGGAAAGCCCCTCCTTCAATATTACGATTGCTGAAGCTACATCTTAAGTCAACTGAAAACTTCAAAGTCCTCTATAAGAGCATAGTTTACCTTTATTATCGTTTAAAAAAAGCGCAGCATTTTTGAACATCATGAATAGAATTTTTATCAATGGTAAAAAGGGTTTTAGACGCAGCAGGCCTTTTCAGGATAACAATAATAAATGGCGAGACTTTTTACACAACATATAACGTTCTCGATGAGGTAAAATCTCCTGTAGAGAGGGAGATAGTTAACAGCTTTATCAGATCTGGGAAGCTTAAAGTAATAGAAATAAGTGAGGAAGAAATAAAAAAAGAAAGAAAAGAAATCAACAATTCTGAAAAGCTCTCAGAAGCTGATATCTCTATTATTGCACTCGTGAAAAAGCTTGGCAATGATTCTATAGTTTACACTGATGACTATGAGCTTCAAAACGTGCTCAGCAACATTGGAATAAATTTTGAGGGTGTTAAAGTTAAAAGTATAAAGAAAAAGTACACTTGGGTTTACAGGTGCGCTTCCTGCGGTCGGGTCTATAAAATAAGGCTTGAAGTGTGTCCAGTATGTGGTGGTAAAGTAAAAAGAAAGCTCAAAAGTGCCTCTCAGGTTTGATAAAGAGAGCGACAAGTCTTGCCTGCACTTGTAGATCAAAACTTTTTATTGCAAGAATTGCCTTTAATTTTATAAAAAACCATTAAACAATCCTGCGATCTAACATTAGTAAAAAAATACTTATTACACATTAAGGATAATTTAAGTTAATCAGAACAATTTGATAGCTTGCCTAAAGTTTTTGGGCAAACATAGCGTTTAAAATCTGTTGTAATAGCAAATCATAAACATAAACAAAAGTTTTAATCTACTGTTATGGAAGGAGACTTTGTTGCCACCTTACTGCTTGTGCAAACCAAAGCGTTCACACCCAGTAATATGTATAAACCTACTTATTTTGAAACTGCTGACTATGACAAATTAACTTGTTAACTTTCCTGGTTTTGTTTTTATACATGCGTACACAAATAAATATAGATTGGCTGAAAGGTTCAAGGCTATAGCTCTTGTCGATTTTGATTACTTTTACGCTCAGTGTGAAGAGCTAAGGCATCCTGAATATAGAGGCAGGCCGATAGCGGTCTGCATGCTTACAGGCGAGGGTTCAGGCGCTGTTGCTTCTGCAAACTATGTTGCCAGGAAGTTCGGCATAAAATCTGGCATGTCAGTTTCAAAGGCAAAATCTTTAGCGCCTGATATCGTCATCCTTCCTGTCGATATATCTCATTACCAACAGGTAAGCAGTTCAATAATGAACAAGCTAAGGGAAGAGTTCAGGGCTGTTGAGCAGGCAAGCATAGACGAAGCTTATATTGATTTAGGCGAGCTGGGTAAAGCAGAAGCTGAAACGGCAGGGATCAGAATTAAACAGATAGTAAAGGAGGCGGGAGGAATAAAGTGCACTGTGGGAATAGGCCCCAACAAACTAATTGCCAAGATGGCTTCCGATAAAGCCAAACCAGATGGTCTTATGGTAGTTGCTCCTGAAGAGGTTGATTCCTTTCTTGAGTCTTCAAAGCTGGAAGAGATTCCCTACATCGGTCGCAAGACTGCAGAAAAGCTTGGCTCCCTTGGCATAAAAACTATAATCGAGGCAAGGAGGCTTAGGGTAGAAGACCTGATAAAGCTCTTCGGAGAAAAGAAAGGCATCATGATATACAACTTTCTGAGAGGCATAGATGAAAGAAAGCTCGAGCTTGAAAGGAAAAGGAAAGAGTTCGAAAAGTTCGTTTCCCTTAAGGGAAAGACTCCAGAAGAAGCCCTTGCTGAAGCTGCGAGAAAGCTTTACGAAAGGCTTGGAGGTAAATCTTTCAGAGAAGTTGGCGTAATAGTAGTCTTTGATGACCTTACTGCGAGGACAAGGTCAAAAACTTTTAAGTATCATGTTAGCTCATTTGAAGAGCTGCTTTCTTCAGCTTTAGAGCTCCTCAGATCTATAGAAGCTGTCTCTGGAGGGAAAAAGATCAGGAGGGTCGCTGTTAAGGTTTCCCGTTTTGAAAAGAAAGAAGGAAGTCTTCTCGATTACCTTTCATAAATGGATTACTTTGAAAATAAATAAATTTTTAGAAAAAATTTCAAAAAAATTATATAAATCATCACTCATATCATTTTTGTGAAAGTAACAGAAGCTGTAAAAAAGATAGTGGATGAAAACGTCCTTTACCAAATACTCCTTTCGAGCGGCCTCGCCAACCTCAACGCCATGGCCAGAGAAATAAAGAGCGCAGTGGATTCGATGACCGGAAAAGATGTAAAGCTTAACACGATCGAAAAAGCTCTGACCAAGCTTAGCGCAAGAAAAAAAGAATCTTACACAGTATCGACGTCAGGTACGGAAGTTGAGCTTGAAACCGGCATAAGCGAGGTCACATACACTCCGGATGAGTTCAGTAGTGTGGATTTTACAAGGCTGATAATGGCCGTCATGGATGAAGGAAAGATCAAAGCAATAGTCAAAGGGGGCAACTCAACGAGCGAGCTTGTACTTCTCAAGGTCAAGTTCGTTGGAGCAAAGCACGAAGTGCCATATCATCCTCTGATAATGGTGTTCAACGCACTTAATGTCAACCTTCTTCACGCATTCAGGTTTGATAGGAACGTTTACTTTATAATGCCCAGAAAAGATTCGGTAAAAGCTTTAAGCGTGATCGAAAAACTAAGATAAATGGTGGAGGACCGTTTTCGAGTTCTTTTGAAGCTTGGGCTTACTTCATATGATGTCAAGGTATTTCAGGCTCTTTTGAACGGCGGTTTAATGACTGCTAAGGAGATCTCTAGGTACTCTCATGTCCCTTATCCAAAGATTTACATTTCTTTAAAGAAGCTAGCAGAAATGAAGTGGATAAAAGAAGAAAAATCTTGGCCTTCTAGATACTACCTCGCTTCTCCTGATGAGATACTTATGAGGTTCAAAGAGAAGGTTAAAAGCGACTTAGAAGAGTTTGAATCTTTTATAGAAAGCTCGGTTAGACCGGTTTACAATTCAAGGGGGATAACTGAGAAGTCAGATGTCTGGCTTGTTAACGGCTACATGGCTGTTATGGAAACAGTAATCGAAGCGGTTAAGCTTGCAAAAGAAGAAGCGAAAATAGCATTACCTTTTGAACCTACGCAAAGCTTTTTTAAAGGTTTGAAAGATTCTCTTTCAGATAAAAAAGACCTGAAAGTTAAGGTACTCGTTTCGTCAAAATCTTTAAGTTATATAAAAAAAGAGATACCTAAAGCAGAGGTAAGGGCCAGGGATTCGATGTTTGGTGGAGGCGTCATATCAGATTCCAGGACAGTTGTCCTTATGCTTTCAATGCCCGAAGGTGACTATACAGCTATAGCTTCAAACCATCCTTATCTTGCTATGCTTGCTGACAGCTATTTTAACTACCTCTGGGAAGGTGCAGAAACAATAGTCTAAGGTAAAAACAGGATAATTGTTTCTGTACCGGGTTTTAATTCAGCTACCTTGCTTTCAACCTTGCCGATAAAGTTGGCTTTTACTGGATAAGTTGCATTTTTTAGAAAAACAATAAGCCACCCTCCCATATAATCAAAAGCTATGTCCCCTTCTTTAAACGAAGCTTCAGGCTTTTCAGCCCCCACCCTTACAGGCACTTTGAACATGTAGTAGTCACCCCTGTTTATGGTTAAAGCCTTAACCTTGTTTGCTCTAAGAAGCTCATTGATCGTTTTTGGATGGTTTGCAATGTCGAGCGTTGCAGAAATTATCTCTTTCCCATTATGAACAATAGACAGCCTAGGCACTCTTCTCATCACCTTTAAAATAAAAGATCCGTATTTCTGCAACGCGCATTTAAGTAAAGTAAATAATGCTAAAAATATAAAGATTAGCCTTTTTGCTCTCATCTTTATCACTTGAGACGCTTTCAAGAAGAGTTAAGTTAAAAATATAAAAAATCTAGTAGATCTTCCTTTAAAGCAGAAATAAAATTAATAATGCAAAAAGCCATGCATAAACTAGAAGTACCGCTAAGTAAAAGGTAAATACCTTAAAGGGAATGAAGCTGCATAAGTCAAATTAAAACTCCAAGTCCTCTATAAGAACATAGTGTTTACAAAGACCTTAAAGGCACAAATATACAGCCCCCGTAATTCTCCTCCTTTCCATTTTTCCACTTTTTTACCAGGTTCTGATAACCTCTTCCTCCTACAGGCGCAAGAACAAAGCCGTCCTTCATTACCTGCGCAAGCAGTTCATCCGGTATTTTCTGCGCTGCTGCCATGATGACAGCTTTATCGTAAAGCTCTTCTTTTGAGTAAGGCGGAAAGCCCTTGCTTCCATCACCTAGTACCGGGATTATGTTGTTGTACCTTTCCAAGTTTTTGCGTGCGAACAGGTAAAGCTTATAGTTAAGTTCAACAGTTACAACTGAACCTGGGTTTATTATCCTAGATATTAGCGCAGCGCTGTAGCCGCTTCCTGTTCCTATTTCAAGAACATGCTCGTACCTCTTTAGCTCAAGCGCTTCGAGCATTATTGCGATCATGCTGGGGGCCGAAATCGTCTGCCCTGTATCACCCAAAGCCAGAGGTTCATCAACATACGCTAGCTTTTCACTTCCAGGCCATACAAAGTCAGCCCTGTCCACTTCAAGGAAGGCTCTGGCTACTGCTTGGCTTTTTATGTATCCATCTTTTATCAGATATTGAACCAGCTCAGTATTAGAACTAAAACCATTGATCAAGAGAGCTCGCGGCCGGTCTCTTCTTTATTCTTGCAAGCGCATTCTTAACCCTTTCAACAGAAAAGTTCCTTTCATCACAGAGAAATTTTATAATGCCTTCTTCGTCAGGCTGCCTCCATTCAAGTCCCTGAATATCCTTTACCTGGGGTTCCAAGAATATCTTTCTTACCTCAGACAGAATTTCCTGAGGAAGAAGTTCTTGGAGGTTGGGAACCTCCTTTATGTTTTCTATCTTTCCATATTTCTTTATCAGTTTGAGCGCAGTCTTTGGACCTATTCCCTTTATTCCTATGTTAAAGTCAGTACCAACAAGTATTCCGATGTCAACGAGCTGTTCCCTCGTTATGCCATAAAATTTTAGAAGCTTTTCTGTTTCTATCATCTCAGGGGATATATCAACGTATACATCTTTGTTCGGCAGCTTTCTCTTTCCTGATACAGTAAGGTTTCGTACAAGCCTTGGGGATCCAAATAGCAAAGAATCATAGTCCTGCGACACAGATCCCCACGTTATTCCGCGAGCTGCCATGTAAGCTGCCTGAGCCTCGCCTTCGGAAGGGGCTTCAACCCATGGCACCCCCATTAGATCTAGCAACATCTTTGAATCCTCTACCATGTAGTTTTTAAGGAAAGCGGCTCTTGTAGCAAATTTTTTCATCAGTTCTTCGTTTCCTTGTGCTTTTGCTTCTTCGTACATCTTCAAGGCCTCCTCCCTTATTTTTCTCCTTTCCTCTATCTCCTTTGCTTTAAGTTCTGGAGGCTTTCCGTCAAAAACGTAAACAACCTTGAGCCCCTTTTCAATAAAGTTAACCGTCCTGTAAAAAAGACCGCTCAAATGACTAGTTATCCTCCCATGAGAATCCATGAGCGGGGACCCATCTTCGCCCCTAATCGTCGTGAGAAACTGGTAGATTGCGTTGTAGGCATCTATCGAAAGTTTCTTACCGTTAAGGTTATCCAGCTGTATATCTTGTTTTAAACCCTCTTCTATCAGAGGGGATAGGTCTACTCCCATGTTTATAATTTAAACGACCTAAGATTTATCCTTTAAATCCGGATACTGTCCAATCTTTCCTTTTATTATGAGTTTACCGGTCAACTATGCACCAACTTTTACACTGGCCTGCTCTTTGAAGTCTTGATTGTGCAAACTTTTAGATAATTTTATGGTTTTCTAAAAGTTTATCATGAAGTTTATCATGCTAGGAGTTTTTGTTCTTGCATTTTTTTATTGACCTGATGAGAACTAAAAGATTTTGCGCTGAAATCCTTTAAAAGCATTTTTTCATAATTGTACTTTATTGTATAATATTGCTTTGAATCATAGTTTTGGCTTCGTACTTATTTAAGCATGTTGTACTATGACGAACAGGAGCAAATGTAACAAAAGGTTTTTGATGAATTTGTTTATGAGTAAACACATTATAGTTAACCAGATGACGTAATAGAAAAGGTTTTAGCAGAAAAGCCTTGTATTAATCTTATGCAGTTTTCTGTAATAATACTTGCTGGGGGAAGGGCCAGCAGGTTCGGGAGCGATAAGCTCCTTTACGAATATAAGGGAAAAAGCATGTTAGAAAGGGTCGCTGAAGCTGCAGTAAAAAGCGGTGCAGAAGAAGTAATAATGACGGTTAAGGAGCTAAAAGATGATTATGAGAAGATTGCTAAAAAGTTAGGAATCAAAGTTGTAATGGATAGTTTAAAGGAATTTACTCCTCTTGCAGGTTTATGCAGGGGTGCCGAAGCTGCAAAAAGCCCTAACGTGATAGTAATATCAGGAGATTCGCCTCTGGTTTCCCCTGAGTTTTTTAGAACGATGAACTCTTATCTTGAAAAAATATGGACAAACGCGGCAGTTCCGCTTTGGCCTGATGGAAGAGTTGAAGTAATACATGCGGGGTACAAAAAAGAACCGCTGTTAGATGCATGCAAAAGAATGATTAAAGCTGGAGATTATGAAGTAAAAAGGGTTCTACTCTACATTAAGAGCGTTTATTTTGTGCCTGTAGAACAGGTTGATAAAAATTCTCTTCTCGATGTAGATTCTCTTGATGATCTTAAAAATTTAGAGCCCTGAGACCTCTCCGCCTTCAATAGGTCCCTGGGTTTCTTTCCCTTCAAGCGCTTCAAACAGATAGTTCAGGAACTGGGCCTCTGGAACAGCTCCAATAAAAACGTAGGAGCCGTTTATCACGATGTGAGGAACTGACATAACCCCATATTCGTTTGCAAGCTCTTCAAATTCAAGGGCTTCAATCATATCACTCCTTATCCGAGGGTTTACCATAGAGAACTGATGGGCTATCCTTACTGCCCTTGGGCAATAAGGACATGAAGGAGTAACAAAAACTTGGATCTTTACATCCTGTTCTATAGTCTTTAGCTTGTTTATCGTGCTTGGAGCAAGCCTAGTTGAATTCCTGCTTACGTCTATTATGTCATCTATGAAAGCGTTAAACTCATATCCTGCCGGTATGCCGTAAAAGTGAAAGTTATATTTTGTTCCATCAGAAAAACCCAAGGCTGGGGCCATTTCAACGTTGTATTCTTTCGCTTTTTCAGGGTTTTCATAAAAGTCATAAACCTCGTAGCTGAGCCTTTGATCTAAAGATGTAACTTCTTTTGCAAGCTCAACAAGCTCATTGCAGTATTCGCAGTTCTCTTTTTTTGTAAACACCGCCAGAGTTACGTGGTTCTGGAGCCTCTTAGAGAAAACTTCTTTCAGTACTGCCTGATCTTCTTCTGAGATTAAGCTCATATTCATACACCTAAAGCTCGTAGTATATTAACTTCTATCAACTTTTTTGGAAGCGCTCCAACTATCTGATCCACGAGCTGACCGTTCTTGAATATCAAGAGAGTCGGGATGCTCATTATGCCGTATTCCATTGCAGTAATCTGGTTTTCGTCAACGTTTAGCTTTCCGAAGGCTATCTTTCCTCTGTACTTTTTAGCCAGTTCGTCAACTATTGGCGAGACTACTCTGCAAGGGTAGCACCATTCTGCCCAGCAATCAACGACAACGTTTTCATTCTTTGATATAAAATCTTTAAAAGTTTCATCAGTTAAAACAACAGGACCTTCATAAGCCTGAGATTTCTGCGCTGCAGATTTTTGAGAGAGCAATTGCCTTAATAACTTCTGCTTTATCAGTTCTTCTTCGTCAACCGAAGTCATAAGTATTGAACATATGTTTATTTTTTTAAAGATTGCTCAAATATTTTTTAAAAATAATTTAAAAAAATCAAACAAATATTTCCATTTTTTATGCTTAACATTTACAGCTGTTAACTTACTTATTGCGTTTTAGCCTTTACAAAACAATTTTATGTTTATAGTTGCAAAAGAAAAATGAACGAATACGCTTTTAAACAACGTAGATTCGGATAGAATGTGATAAAGGTAGAGCTGATTTCCTGCAGTATGAAAAAAGAAATCAAAAAGTTCAACATTTATAGCAGAATTGAAACTTTTTTTAAAAAAGTTGGTTTGAACCCTGAGAACGGAGACGTGCTAGCATTATCGGGCAAGTATCTGGCGATCTCAGAAGGCAGGTTCTATAAGCTAGAAGATGTTGTTCCTACCGACGAAGCTTATGAACTGGCAAAAGCCAACGATGGCGACCCTAGAATAGCTGAGCTTGTGCTAAGGGAAAGCGAAGCTGTGATGCCAAGCTTCGCAGGAATATTTATGGCAAGCGTAAAAGGAATGCTGCAGCCAAACGCAGGCATAGACAAGTCTAACATAAAGGAAGGCTACGTTGTGCTTTATCCACAGGACCCTAACGCTTCTGCAAGAAAGATCAGACTTTTTGTCTTGGACAGATACGGGGTAAAGGTTGGTGTAGTTGTTACCGACAGCAGGATATATCCAACGAGAAAGGGGACAACTGGCATAGCAATAGGTTATAGTGGAATCTTGCCGATCGTTGACGAAAGGGGCTCTAAAGACCTTTTCGGTAAAAAGCTGAAGGTTACAAAAAGAGCGATAGCTGACCAGCTAGCCACTATGGTTCAGCCGATAATGGGGGAATCAAACGAAAGCAGGCCGATAGTTCTGATTAGAGGGCTCTCAGAATATGTAGTTGACGGAGACGTTGAAGCTGAACTATCTGTAAGTTATGAAGAGGATATATACTTTGCCGCAATAAAGAATTATCTGCAGGGAAAATTTTATCCAAAAAAGCAGGTCAGAGCGAAAGATAACGCCAGGAAAGCGTTATACCAAGGGTTGTGAATATTGCTGCGAAAGCAACGAGGTAAAGCATGGAGAGAATCACACTGACCTGAGGAGTTATTCCGAGCAGGGCCCACCTAGATATAGCGTTAGCGTATGTAAGGGGGTTGGCAAGAGCTATTGGTTTGAGCCACCATGGCATTGATGATATTGGATAGAAAGAGTTGCTGGAGAAAAGCAACGGCATGTTGAGCAGGTTCATTATGGCCATTTGCGTCTCCCACCTGGTTGACCTTAAAGCCAGCATAAGAAATAGAGAAGAAAAACCAAACGACAGGAGAAAAAGCGAAAGATAAGTTATGACGAACGCCATGGGCGCAAACAGTCCAAAAGAAAACCTAAGGCCGAGCAAGACACCAATTAGAAGTATTATAGTTGCCTGAACTAATGATTTAATTATTGAAGCAATTACCTTCGATACTATTATCGACCCGCGGGGAACAGGAGTAGTAAGGAGCTTTCCAAGAAAGCCGAGCCTCCTGTCCCATACTATGGTCATTCCGCTGCTCATCGAAGTAAAAAGGACTATAAAGCTGAGCATGCCTACTGCAAGGAAGGAAAAGTAATCTGTCGTTCCAAAGGTCTGCTTAAGAACAAGGGAACCTATCTCGTCTATTATCTGCTTTGGCACTGTTAACCCAGGGATCTCGATGGACGCGCTCTTGAACATGCTTGCAAAGTTCATGGCCTTCCCAAAAATTCCTATCCAAAGAATTGGCTGCACAAGGCTTAGCAAAAGTATGACCGGTTCCTTGTACCACTTTTTGAGCTCTCTGTTTGTAAGAGCCCAAAGCCCATGAAATGGGGACAACCTGCCTTCGCTCATGATCTTGCCCTCCTGAGAGTCCTTCTAAGAGCAAAAGCCTCTTCCTTTGACATAGACTCTTCCCTCAAGCTCTTTCCAGTATAATACATGTAAACTTCATCAAGAGATGGCCTGTTAAGGGAGAGCCTTTTTACCTCCTGTCCTGTCGAGTTTATTGCACTGACGACAAGGGGTATTGCTGAAGGTCCATCTGCAACCTTTATAACAATCTGACCATTAACAAAGCTCACCTCCTTTACCTGAGGTAATATTGAGAGGGCCTGTTTTGCTGAATCGTATGATCCGCTAACCTCTATGAAAAGCGTATCCCAGGTGACGTTTCTTTTGAGCTCATCAGGTTTACCTATCACGAGTATCTTGCCGCGATCTATGATTGCGACCCTGTCTCCGTATGCGTCGGCCTCTTCAAGGTAGTGAGTTGTCAGGAAGATGGTCATGTTATAATCTTTTTTTAGCTTCAGGATATACTCCCATATAGCTGCTCTTGTCTGAACGTCAAGGCCTAGCGTGGGTTCGTCCAGGAAGAGGACACGCGGCCTGTTTATAAGCCCCATCGCTATTTCTAGCCTTCTCCTCATTCCTCCAGAATAAGTTTCTACTTTTTTGTCCTTTACGTTATAAAGCCCAACCGTCTGAAGAAGTTCTGCAGCTCTCTTTTTAACTGTATCTTTTGGAAGCCCGTAAAGGTAGCCTATCAGCATTATGTTCTCCCAGCCTGTGAGGTCTTCGTCGGCAGAGAACTCCTGGGGGACAACGCCTATAACTGACCTAACCTTAGATGGCTCTCTATTTATGCTATAACCAGCTATGATGGCTTCGCCTTCAGTTGGCCTTAGGGATGTTGTAAGCATTCCTATAGTGGTGCTCTTTCCTGCCCCGTTTGGTCCAAGCAACGCAAATATTTCTCCTTCATGAACTTCAAAGCTTATGTGATCTACTGCAAGCACGCCGCCAGGGTAAATTTTTGTAAGCCCGCTTACCTTTATCACAGGTTCGTTCATTCTGCTATAGCCTCCAGGCTCTTTGCTATCTCCTTAATTTTATCCCTTCTTTTCGCTATCTCTTGTTTATCTAGATCCTTCAGGTAGTAAACGTAACTTTCAAGAATTTCCAAGGTATGATCTATTGTAAAGCTTTCTGCAGTTATAGGTTCAAAGCCCTTTACCTCATTCTTACCCTTTTCGCTCAGAGCATATTTTCCGTTTTCAAGCCTTACTATGTAACCTTCTTTTATAAGTTTGTAAAGAGTAGGGTAAATGGTACCAGGGGAAGGACGCCAAAACCCGAAAGAAAGCTTTTCTATCTCCTTCATGAGTTCAGCCCCAGTTTTTTCTCCATTGGCAAGGAGCATCAGAATTATCCATTTCGACCCTCCAAATTTTTTAATCTTATATTTATAAAACATAAAGTTCCACATCGAAAGCGTTATCGATTTCGATATTTAAAAGCGTTTCCTGTTTTTTGAAACTTTATAAAATAAGCTTTTATATTATTTTCTTAAACGTATAATATGATTCCGCTCAGGAACGCCATCGTGGAAACAATGAGAAAGAACACGGTGTTGACAGATGATGAACTGCTTGCTGAGCTTCAGAAAAGGTACAACGAACTTACAAAGGAAAAGCTTTACCAGGAGCTGATGAAGCTAGAAATACTTGGAGTGGTCAGAGTTTATGAGATAGGTAAGGGTAAAAAGAGGATCGAGTTAGCAAGCGGATCTTCTGAGATGATCGGAGAGTTTGATTACTGAAAAAGCCTTTTTATAATTAAAAAACTATATATTTCCTTGTTTAAAAATAAAATACAGGATTTGCAAAAAGGGATAGAATCTTTATCAAAAATTGTCGAGAATGTTGACACGTTAAGGGTACTGTTCACGCTGGAAAAGGGAACGTTTGGAAGGAAGAGCATTTCGAAAAACCTATCGCTGGGTGAAGGGTATGTGAGAAAGTTGCTAACTAGGCTTGAGCAGAAACGTTTGATTAAGAGGAGCAGAAAAGGAACAGAGCTTACTGAAAAGGGTAAGAGGGTTTTAAACGAAATAAAAAAAGTACTGTACGCTGCAGGAAACATAGACCTTAAGAGTTATGAAAACCTGTATGGGGTTATAGTAAAGAATGCTTCAAGAATGGTTTACAAAGGGCTTGAAGAAAGGGATGAAGCCATAAGATTAGGGGCCAAGGGTGCAATGGTACTGACATATGAGAATGGAAAGCTCTGGTTTCCCTCAATAGAGTGCATAACTGATAAGTACCCAGAGATAGATAGTGCTTTCAGAAAAAGCATAAAAAAGCTGGAAGAGGGGGACGTCATAATAGCCGCATGGAGCGAAAGTAAGCTTAACGCAGAAAGAGGAGCTTTTGCAGCAGCAATTTTGCTGGCACAGAAATCAGGAATGAAAATAAAAAACCTTTAATAATAAAAAATCAAACCTTAACATGAGTGTTCGCCTTCCTTCTAAGCAATGTTTGCTTCTTCTTGATCTTGGACACTAACAATATGAGATTTTTTTACATAAAACAATAATTTTTCTATAAGAGTTATTCATCCTGCACAAAAGGGGACTTTCACCCCTTAAGCAATTCAAGTGAAAATTTGGTCAGCTATGAACTACCTTTTATTTTTAGCTCCATGTACTTATCCTCTAGAGAAAAAGGAGGTGGATGGGCGGTCTTCGTCTGATTACCGCATTTGGGACATATTTCTTTAAGAGTATAGGTGCCGCATACCTGGCATTTTTTTATGTACTTTTTCATCACTCTACCAGCCTGAAAGAACCTTTACCCTCAAGCTTTTTTGATAGAACCGAAGCGAACTTTTTCAGCCCTTTTTCTGCTTCTTTATAATTTTCAGCATAATAGGTTATCATGTACCTTGGCGCACCTATGTACTTTATTTCCATTTTTCCATTTTTTAATTCGCTTATAGCGTCAGTTAATGCATTCTTTATAACTTCTATTCCATTGGGCTCGGGGCTATAAATTTCAAGCGTTTTTGTTATAGATACAACTGGAGGTTTAACCTTTTCTGACGCAAGCTTGTAAAGCTCCTTTGCAAAATTTTCGTCTATACCAAGCTTTACAAAAGTTTCAGGGCCTTCCTTTACGAGCTCTTCAAGTCCGGCATACAGGCTTTCGTACTTCTGTGATATAAGTTTTGTTTCCTTTTCGGCATTTGGCATGTTCAGCTTTTTAGCTACTATGTTAAAAACGCTTTCAGCCCACTTTGACTTTTTTATTTCTATTCTCTTGAGCTTCTGCTCCTCCTGAGTTACCTGCTTTATAGATACGTCAACGTCGAGCTTCTGCTTATCAGCCTTTATGACCTTTGCAATAAGTTTCTGTTTTGGCTTTATAGTCTTTTCAAGGTTCTTAATGGTACCTCTTGTTATTTCACTCTCAGGAAGGAACGCCCTTAAGTTGTTGTATTCATCAAGCGTTACCCAGGCGCCCGACGGGGAGATACTTTCGACTGTTACTAAAACTATCTCCCCAACCTCTGGAAAATCCTGTACGCTCATAAGTCTACTCTTTTGATCTCTTTGCTGTTTATTATTGCTTTACCCCCAGTAGGGATCACGAGAAGTTCTCCACAGCCTTCACAATAAACCTTATGTGTTGAATGCGAAAAAACTATTCTTTCCATACCGCACTTTGGACACTTAATCTTCAGGAAAGCACTCCTAGGAGTCAGTATAAGCTGTTTAATCTGCGGCATTTTCTATCACCCTTTCTTTACTACCTCAACTATTTCGGCTTTTCTCAAGCGTATTCCTTCCTTTACTATAATGTACCCGCATTTTTTGCACTTGAGCTTGAGGCTTACCTTTTTTGTCGTCTTTGCAGTCCTTTTGAGCTCGGGGTATTTCTGACCACCGTAGCCGTGCTTAACTTCTTCGTGATACCTTGCACCGTAGCTCATTGACCTTTCCTTACCTTTCTTGTAGATGGATACTTCATGCTCAGTGTGTTTTTTGCATCTGGGACAGTAAGTTACTATTATGTTTGGTATCTTCATATCTCTCCCACCTTCTTCACTATATTCTTCTCTATTAATATTTTTGCATTTTCTTGAGGCAACGTTGCTATGTCACCAGCTTCAAACGGACCGTATTCAATTAGATCAGATCCCATGAACTTATCTGTTGGGCTGAGGAACTGCACAAGGTAGTATACAGTTGGGGCATCCTTGTAAAAATGTTCAAGCTCTTTTGTCTTACCTTCAACGATATAAAATCTTAACTCATTGAATTGAGAGACGAACTTAACGAGGAGAGGAACTACCGGTTTTTCGTATTCATCGACTTCTATTGTACCACCTTTAAGCAGCGTGTTGAACATCTTTCTGACCCTTATCTGCATGAGCGCGTTTACGAGCTCTGTTATGTTTTTCCTCAGCTCCTTTGCGGCAAGCTTTGCTTCCTCGGTTGAAGCTGTAAGCTCCATAACTTTGAGCTGCTTAAGCCTTAAAGATATTATGCCGTAAAAGGCAGCAGGAAGCTGCCCGAGCTTTTCTTCATTCTTTAGCTCGTTTGTAACAGCCTGGTTCAACAGGCTGATTATATCCTGCATGATTAATCATTGAGAAAGCTTTTAAAAAAACTTTTTGAAGCAGAATGACATTCCATCATTATACAAAATATCGGAGCTTTTCCTCATTTATTTATTTTTGTATGAGCTGACCTTCTTTTAGTAAAAAATATATGGCCGAGCCCCTTGCAACCAGCCTGTTTTGCTGATAGACTTTACCTTCAGTAAATACAAGGTCGTTACCGTACCTTACTACCTTGCCTTCGGCCCTGAGCTTGCCCTTAAATGCTGGTTCAATAAATTCCACGTTAAGGTTAACAGTTACAGCTTTCTTCTCGAGCAGCGAGCCCATGGCGGTGTCAAGAAGCGCAGCTATAAAACCCCCGTGGACTATTCCCAGGACGTTTGTGACGCTATCGTCACACTCAGTTTCGGCAATTCCTTTATCAAACTTTATTTTAAGCGTATCTTCAAGCATACCAAATTATTGAAATATGAAGATTTAACCTTTAGGAGTTTAATGGGAAAGCCCTGTATATGACAGTAGTTTAAAACTTTTTGAGCAAAGATGACGTTTTAACGTTTATGCAAACCATAAATGATCCTACGATATAGCATTGGTAACAAGTAATTTTTTATATTTATAATTTGATAATTTTAGATTAATCAACACAATTTAATAGCTTGCTTACCTAAATTTTTTGAACAAAAATCTTAAAATTTGGTATAACAGCAAAAGCATCATAAAATTAACAAAAGTTTTGATCTGCTTCTTAATGATAGGTAAGTGCTTAAGGTAGGTAAACAACCCTAAAGGGGGATGAAAGTGCGTCGTGAAGTCCGCTGTAAACCAATCCATGTCTAAGGATGGTGTAGCTATACTGATTATACTTTTCTCAATTAAATGTAACTTTTTAAAAAATAAAAATTAAAAGTTTATTTTGCCAAGATTTGTAAGTATTTGGTAAGATGAACAAGACAGTTTCTGTTAACAACGGTATAATTGTTACGATGAACAATAAAAGGGAGGTTTTCAACGGTTCAATCCTCATAGAAAATAACAGAATAGTCCAGGTTGAAAAGGGTGTTTCTAGGTTAAAGGCAGATGAGGAGATAGATGCTTCGGGCAGCATAGTTACCCCTGGTTTTGTTTGTTCTCACACTCACCTTTATGGAATACTTCTGAGAGGTGCTCCGTTAAAGCTTAAACCCCCGAGCGATTTTACCCAGAACCTTCAGAGAATATGGTGGCCAATGGACGAAACCATGAACGAAGACGACGCTTACATCAGCGCGCTTACAGCTTCGCTCGAGCTTCTGAGAAGCGGAACTACTACGTTTGCTGACACGTTCTCTGGGCCTAACGCAATAAAAGGAGTGCTCGACATGATTGAGAAAGGCGTGCTTGAAGCCGGCATAAGGGGTTTCATATCTTTTGAAGCCACACAGAGAAGAAGCAATGAAGAAGGGTTTGAAGGTCTGAAAGAGAACGAGAGGTACATAAAGAAAAGCAAAGATGAGAGGATGAACGGTATGGTAAGCATCCATGCCTCTTTTACAGTTCACGACGATCTTCTGAAAGCCGGAAAAGAGCTTTCTGATAAATACTCTGTTCCAATAACAATACATACTTCAGAGGGAAAATGGGACCTTTATCATAACCTTGAAAGGTACGGCAAGAGGACTTTTGAAAGGCTTTACGATCTAGGAATACTTGGCGAAAGAACGCTCGTAGCTCACGCCGTCCAGGTAAACGAAGATGAGCTCAGGTTAATAGCTAGTACAAGAACTTCTGTAGCTCATAACGCGCTAAGTAACATGCTTAATGCCGTTGGAATAGCGCCGGTGCCTGAGATGCTCAGCATGGGGATTAACGTAAGCATAGGCAACGACGGTTATGTATTTGATACGTTTGAAAACATTAGGGCAACATACCTGATACACAAGGTTAACAAGCTTGATCCCAGGGTCATGAGCTTTCAGCAGGTTCTTGAAATGAGCACAATTAATGCTGCAAAAGCGCTTGGCATAGCTGATAGGCTTGGTTCGATAGAAGCTGGAAAGCTTGCTGATGTAGTCATAATTAGGCCTGCAGTAAGGCCGACGCCTCTTAACTCTGGTTCTGCTTACGGTTACCTCGTAAACTCAGTTAACGGCAAAGACGTAGACACAGTAATAGTGAACGGCGAAGTCCTTCTTAAAGGCGGGAAGTTCGTAAAGATAAACATAGAAGAGATAAACAAAAAAGCGGAAAAAATGGTTGCGGACTACTGGAGAAGGCTCGAAAATGCATCTGAAAAGGTAGAGGTCTTGGGTCTCTGATTATCTATAAAATTCATAAAGGCTTTTAAGTAAGTAACTATTCTTTCAATACGTGAGAAAAGTTGCCCGACGGAACTGTCAAGTACCTGATAAAGCTAAAGTTTACAATAGATGGCATAGTTGAAAAGGCTGACATTATAGGCGCCATATTTGGACAGACTGAGGGTCTTTTTGGCGCAGAGCTTAACCTCAATGAGCTTCAGAAAAACTGGAAGATAGGAAGAATTGAGATAAATATGCAATCAAAAAATGACAAGGTTTTTGGCGAGATCATAATTCCCTCTTCTACCGATATAGTAACTACCGCGCTCATAGCTGCTATGGTTGAAAGCGTAGAAAAGGTTGGCCCGTGCGATGCAAAGATTCAGCTACAAGAAATACAGGATGTAAGGGAAACAAAAAGAAAGCAGGTAGCCGAAAGGGCCAAAGAAATACTCAAGGAATGGTACATAAAGTCCACAAGCGAGGGAGAAAAGATTCAGAACGAAATATATGAAGTCCTTAAGCCATACAAAGTCCTGGAATGGGGGCCTGAAAAGCTTCCAGCCGGTCCTGATGTGAACAACAGCGACACAATAATTCTGGTTGAGGGAAGGGCCGACGTCATAAACCTCCAGAGGGCGGGTTACTATAACACGCTGGCGCTCAACGGGGTTAAGGTTCCTGAAAGCGTCGTTCAGCTTAGGGGCAAGAAGAACTTAATAGCTTTTCTTGATGGCGACAGGGGAGGGGACCTCATTCAGAAAGAGCTGGAACAGATGCTGGGCAACATACCAATTTATAGGGCTCCGCCAGGCAGGGAGGTCGAAGAACTTACGCCTGCTGAAATAAAGAGCATACTTGAAGGGAAGCCAGCTAAAGAAGTTGTTCTGCCGGAGATAGATGCTTCTCTCCTCGAAAAAATAAAGTCAATATACCCTACAATAAAGGAAACGTTAGAGGCTGTAGTTTTGGATAAAGACCTTAACGAAATAGCAAGGCTTCCAATAAACGAGCTCATGCCAGCTCTTGAAAAGCTGACTGATGGAAAGCACATTATCCTTGATGGTATAGCTACACAAAGGCTCGTCGACAGCGCAAAAAACCTTGGTTTCGTTACAATAGTCGCCTTTAAACAGGCAGAAGGAATCAACGTACCTGAAGGAATAAAAGTTTATACTTTTTCCCAGCTAGGATTGTATTAATTTTTTAGGAAGATAAAGGAGCCCTTCATCTGGATCTCCAAGAGGAACAGCTAAACCCTTTACGAAGAGAAACCCTAGGTATGCTATTGTTGCGGCATCTGCTTCATGGTCATTCATATCATCCATGCATCCTTTTATTCCAAGTCTTTTGAGCCCATCAATCAGTCCTTTTATGTTCTTCTTCCTTGGTATCTTAAGGACATCCTGAACGCCTCCAGGGTATGATTCAATAACTCTGAAACCAATAGAGCTGAGTTTCTTCGACAGCTTTATGCCCCTTTCAGTGAGCATCCTTATCGGCCCGAGGGTAATAGGAAAGAACTTTATCCCCATCTTCCTGAGCTCAACGTCACACGCTCTAAAGTGCGGCCCGTTCCTGTCGTTTATATCCTTCCTACCGCGGGGTATGCTTAATGGCGCATCGATAACTATTACTTCAGGCTTTTCTTCCAGTGCTATCTTTATTATGTCTTCATCAGTATAAACAGTAAAGTACCTGCAGTTAAGAAGCCCGTCTAAAATAGCCAAACCCGTTTTTCTCTTTACAGACCCCGCAAGGTCCACTCCCATGCTAAGGCAGCTCGTCAGCCTTCCACCTTTTGTAAAGGTTGTGCTTTATCTCAAGAATGTCAAGTGCTTTTCCCACTATAAAGTTAACCATGTCTTCAACGCTTTTAGGTTTCGAATAGAACGCTGGTGATGCTGGCATGACAATGGCCCCCGCGATCGAAACCTTCAGCATGTTCATTATATCTATCGTAGATAACGGTGTTTCCCTAATAACTAGCAACAGCTTTTTTCTCTCCTTCAGATTTACCATTGCAGCCCTCGTCAACAGGTTGTCAGCTATACCGTTTGCAACTGAACCCAGAGTCCTTATGCTACATGGAGCAATTACCATAAAGTTGAAACCACTCGAGCCGCTTGCCGGAGCTTCATCAATATCCTCTTCTTCGTAGACCTTTTTTGAAGCTTTTTTAACCCTCTCGTATGCATCTTTAAGCTCGTACTCTGATGTCTTCTTTGCCGCTTCCGTAAATATGGTGTGAACCTCAACTCCGCTTCTGTTAAGCTCTTCGGCAAGCCTTACACCATAAATTATCCCGCTAGCTCCTGTTATTCCTACAACGCCTTTCAATCTAATAGCTTTATAGCAAAGTAAAAATTAAACGTTTTTCACTTTAAAATGTAGCTTACCACAAGAAGAATCACAAGGAGCGCCATGAACACTCCGTAAAACGCCCACAGCATCTTCCTTTCTCTGCTTTGTGCCTTCAGATCCTTGTCCCTACATTCCTTGCTACAGTATATCTGCCCTTCAGGTATAGCCTTTCCGCAAACCTTGCAGTGAGAATGCGGCGGAATGTAAAAATCCTTTGCCCTTTTTCTTTTTTCCTCAGATTCGCTCAAATACGATCATAGTTCCGACATTCTCGCCATATAAGGCTTTCTTGATTTCTGCCGTTCCTGTTCCAGTTACCAGCGTTCTGATCTTAGACCTTTGGATTATCCCTATAGAAACTTCGTCAAGAAGCTCGTATGTCCCGGCTTCGGAGGACCCCTTTATTATTTTTTTCAGTTCTTCGATGCTAACCCTTTCCATAAACCTTGCATCAGGATACTTCTTTGGGTCCCTATCATAGACTCCTCCAGCTTTTGTTGAATTTATAAAAAGGTCAGCCTTGAGGTGTTCAGCTAAAAGGGCGGCAACCGCGTTTGTGCTATGCCCAGGCGATAGACCTCCAGCAACTGGTATCTTTTTTACTGACCACGCTATGTCGGCTTCTCTGAGATCTGTTATAACCTGCGGGTAAGAATCCTTTATACAAGATATCAGCAACTTTGCGTTGATCCTTGTAATGTCTATCCCTATTTCGTCAAGCACATCTTCTGTTGCCCCCAGCTTCCTGCCGAGCTCTATGAGCTCCCTTGACCTTTTGCCCCCTCCAACGACTATTGCTAAGCTGTTCCCATCTTGCACGTACTTTTCGAAAACAGAGGCAAGCTCTTTAATCCTTTCTTCAGCTCCTACCTCGTCAAAAATGCTTCCTGAAATTTTAACTACTGTCTTCATCTGCCATAGTAGAATGTATAAAAACGTTTTAAAATTAACGTTTCTGTATTTTATCAGGATAACTGATGCAACAACAGTATGATTCAGTTGAAATTTATAGAGTTAAAAGGCTACTTAACGAGCTGTCTAACATCACAGGTCGAGGGACGGAGCTTATCTCACTTTACATACCGCCAAAGCGACCTCCTTATGATGTAATAAACCAGCTCAGGGACGAATACGGCACCGCTTCAAACATAAAGAGCGATCAGACTAGGACACACGTTCAGGACGCCCTTACTCACATAATGCAGAAGTTAAAGCTTTACAAACAGTTCCCAGAAAACGGCCTTATAGTTTTCTGTGGATACGTTCCATCACCTGAAAATCCGGCAGACGAAGAGTTAAAGTACTATGAGATAGTGCCTCCCAAACCAGTTCCAACCTACCTTTACAGGTGCGACGATCACTTTCATTTAGACATCTTAAAATCGCTTTTAAAAGAAGAAGACCTTATAGGCGTAATATCGATAGACCTCTCTGAGGCTGGTTTCGGGATAATCTCAGGCGACAGGGTTGAGGTAATTGAAGTTATAACCAGCGGAGTTGGAAGCAAACACAGGCAGGGAGGGCAATCTGCAAGGAGGTTCGAAAGGATCAGGGAGAACGAAATAAACGAGTTCTTTCACAGGGTTGCTCAGCACGCAAAGGAGATCTTCATAGATACCTACAGGGTAAAAAGGCTGATAATCAGCGGTCCGGGCATGTCCAAGGAAGACTTCTACAAGGGAGACTACCTAGATTACAGGTTAAAGCAGGCTACCATAGGTCTCGTCGATACAGGCTATGCAGGAGAAGAGGGCATAAGGGAAACGCTCGAAAGAGGTGAAGAGCTGATAGAGGGTGTCAGGCTTATAGAGGAAAAGAAGATAATAGATAAGTTTCTTTCTGAAGTTTCAAAGAAGGATGGGCTTGCTGTTTATGGGCTTCAGCCATCTTTACAGGCTTTGAAAGAAGGCAACGCTGACACAGTAATAATATCAGAAGACATCAACACTTTAAGGCTGGAAGCTGTTTGCAAGAACTGCGGCTATACTGATGAAAGATTTGTGAACAGCACAGATCTTTACAAAGAAAAGGCAACCATGTCTCAGCAGGTATGTCCAGTTTGCGGCAAGAGCCTCTGGAGCATAAATGTTCAGGACGTTGTGGACTACGTTTCAGACCTTGCAAACCAAGTTGGCGCAAAGGTCGAGGTAGTTTCTTCGCGTTCAGAGGCAGGCGTGATGTTTAAGAACTTCGGCGGCATTGCTGTGATATTAAGGTATCAGAAAAAATGAGCATACCAACAAGATGGAACCCAGATATTGAAAAAGAGATAGCTAGAGAATGGGAAGAACAGAAGCTTTACAGGTTCGTCAAGGACAACAGGCCAGTTTATATCATAGACACTCCACCTCCTTACGTTAACTCACCGGTTCACATAGGTCACGCCTACACCTACGTATACATGGACTCAATAGCAAGGTACAAAAGAATGAACGGCTATAACGTTCTTTTTCCGCTGGGCCTCGACAGAAACGGCCTGCCAATAGAGGTACAAGTAGAAAAAGAGCTAAAGCTGAGCATCAGGGACACACCAAGGGAAATTTTTATCCAAAAATGCAGGGAGAAGCTTGACGAATACTCTAAAGCTTCCACTAGCTCTTTCAAGCTTCTTGGCATAAGCTTCAGCTCTTATGAAAAGGGATACGGGCTGGGCGACATGTACGAAACCGATGACCCTGATTTCAGAAGGCTCACCCAAGATATCTTTATAGACCTTTACAACAGGGGCCTTGTGTACGAAAGCGAGAAGGTTTCAAACTACTGCCCGGAGTGCAGGATCTCCCTTTCAGATGCCGAAGTTGAGTATGAAGAAGAGATTACTAGCCTTTACTACATAAAATTCATGCTAGAGGATGGCTCTGATATAGTAGTTGCGACAACAAGGCCAGAGCTCCTCAAAGCCTGCAAGGCCATAATTTATAACCCTGAAGACGAAAGGTATAGAAATCTTAAAGGGAAGAAAGCAAAGGTCCCCTTGTTCGGTCACGAGATACCCATACTGCCACATCCATACGCAAAACAGGACTTCGGCACAGGCTTGGTCATGATATGCAGCTACGGCGACAGAGGCGACATTATGGTCTTTAAAGACCTAGGGCTCACCCCGACTTTTCTTATAGACGAAAACGGACTCATGAACGAGAACGCGGGAAAGTATAGCGGCCTCAAAGTAAGAGAAGCGAGGAAAAAGATAGTAGAGGACCTGAGAAACGCGGGCTACCTGGTTAAAGAAGAAAAGATAAAGCACGAAACTCCCATATGCTGGAGAAGCAAAACTCCAATTGAGTTCATACCTAGAAAGGAGCTCTACCTCAAGCAAGTTGAGTTCAAGGACGAGCTAAAGAAGCTCGCTGCACAGATGAAGTTTTACGCTCCCGAAAGCGCTGAGCTTCTCTTTCGCTGGATAGATTCGCTTACAGACGACTGGGTTATCTCAAGAAGAAGGTATTATGGGACAGAGATACCTCTGTGGTACTGCAAGAACTGCGGTTACGTCTACGTGCCTCCCAAAGGTAAGTACTATGTGCCGTGGAAAGAAAAACCACCTATAGATAAGTGTCCCAGGTGCGGGGGAACAGAATTTGTGGGCGAAACGAGAATCTTCGATACATGGTTTGATTCGAGCAACACGCCTCTTTACATTGCAGGTTATTCTCATGATAAAGAATTTTTTAGTCAAAATTACCCAGTAAGCCTGAGGCCTCAGGGCAAAGAAATAGTCAGGAGCTGGCTCTACTTTACACTTCTAAAGTCCTATCTTGTTACTGGCAAACCGCCTTTTAAAGACGTGTGGATACATATGCACGTAGTGGACGAAAAAGGATACAAGATGAGCAAGAGCCTTGGTAACGTAATAGATCCTATGGACGTGATAAAGAAGTACGGCGCAGAAGCGTTTAGGACATGGGTGTTTCTCGAAGGCGATATAACAAAGGACGATGTAAAGTGTTCATATAGCAGGATAGAGAGCGCGTCAAAGTTCCTCACAAAGCTTCTGAACATATCAAGGTTCATAAAGCTGAACACAAAGGAAACCCCCATGCCTGAAAACATATCTTTCTCAGATCGCTGGATACTTTGGGAGTTAAGGTCCCTCATAAAGAGCGTCAGATCTCTAAACGATTCCTATTATTTTAACAAAAGCTTCACAAAGATAAGGGACTTTACGTGGTTCCTTTTTGCTGACCATTACCTTGAAATGGTCAAGCCCAGAATCTACAACCCTGAATATTCTGAAGAAGAAAAACAATCAGCATATTTTACAATGCGTAAAGTTCTTGACGTATTGATCAGGCTAATGTCCCCATACATACCATTTGTAACTTACTATATTTACAAGAACATCTACGGGAGGAACGTTCACCTGTCTTCTTACCCTGAAGAATCAGAGGTTCCGGTAAAGGAAGACCTTTCAGCCTACACTGAAAGGATCATTGAATTTAACCATTACGTATGGAACACAAAGAAGAGCATGGGCCTGAGCCTTAAAGACCCTATTGATGTTAAAGTTCCTGAAGAACTTAAGCTTTTTGAAAAGGATCTTGTAGCTATGCACAACATCAAAAGTTCTGGGAAAGATCTAAAAGCTTAAAAACATATTTGGATAACATTTTTTGTAGCCTCGGTAGCTCAGCTGGTCAGAGCGTCGCCTTGGTAAGGCGAAGGTCGCGGGTTCAAATCCCGCCCGAGGCTAATAAAGCTACAAACCCTTAACAAACTAATCAAGATCAGATAAAAAAATAAAATATTGTTTTACGCTTATTTTTCGGATTTTAATGTGTAATTAATGTTCTGATTGGCAAATTACCCTGACCTTACGGACGTGGTCTTTAGCAAAAACAGATGAGACAACAACCACATATTACGTAATTAGGATAGTAGCAAAGTTCGGGGAATAAGCAGGAAGCGCACATGAGCGATATATTAATAGAGAACTGATCTTAACAAGAAAAAATGTTAAGAGCAAGAGATAAAAGATCAGCATTATAACTTTTTTCATATGATAATCTCTATGGTTAAAGCTTGTACACTAAATTTATATTTCACTTTAAATAAAAATTAATTACTTAATGGATATACCAGTTTCTGAGGAAACAGTTGCTGTGCTCAACAAGGTAGGCATTACTAGAGAACAGCTTAAAATTTATGTTTTGCTCTTGAAGGAAGGTCCAAAGACTGTAAGTGAAATAAGTAGTATTTTAAGGAAAGATAGGGCCGCTGTATACAAGCATCTAGAAAGAATAACAAAGCTCGGGCTTGTTGATAAGGGTCTTGGAAATGTCAACGTTTACATAGCAAGGCCAGTTGAAAAGCTAAGGGAAATTGCGCAGGCATCACTTGAGGAGCAGTACATTAAGGAAAGAACAGCTTTAAACAACATAATCAAAGAGCTTGAGCGCATAAATGGCACCTATGGTACACACTATAAGAGTGAATATACAATGATATTTGGAAGGAAGAGACTATACCAAGAGCTCAGGAAGCTGTTCAAGGAAACGCATTCAGAATACAGACTGATAATGTCAGGAAATGGTCTTCTCAGGAGCATAAGGCATGGGTTACTTGAGGACTATATAGAGATGCTCAGGCGTGGCGTGAAGGTCATGATTATCAGTGAGGTTAATGAACAGAATAAAAGAGAAGCTGCAATGCTTTACCAGTACATACCCTTTAAGCATCAGGGAGGGCTGCAGATTAGGCTCAACATATTTGACCAGGATAGAGTGCTGCTAGGGGCAATACAGCATGACGAAGATTTCAGCTTAAACAGGAGTGATGACAGCTATATTCTGATATACGACCGAAACCTTGCAAAAGGTTTTATAAAGCTCTTTGACGTTATACTGGAAAGCTCTCAGGATGCAGGTATCTACCTTAAAGAGGTACTGTAGACATACTTTCCACATCATACCATTATAAGCTTCCTTGCTTACTATTCTTTAATATGCTTAAACAGTTAAGCGTTCTCCGCGAACCTGTTGAGCTGCCACTTAGTGAAATAGATGCAGAATCATTTGTAATAAGAAGCGACTTCGGGAACCTCCAAGAGCTTGCTGAATCGATAAGGTCTCTTGGGCTCCTTGAACCACTGATTGTAAGGGAAAGGCCAAATGGTCAGAAGAGATACCAGCTGCTCGCTGGGCACAGGAGGTTCAGGGCATGCATGCTGCTTGGTATGAAAACTGCCAAATCAATAATAGTTAACGTAACTGACAAGGATGCTTACCTTATAGCAATATCTGAGAACGTCCAAAGAAAGAGCCTTAATCCTTTGGAAGAGGCCATGGCCTATGCAAACTATGTTCACAAGAAGGGTTGGGGAGGTCTTAGCGAACTGGCCAGGAACATTGGAAAGAGTCCAGCGTACATATACATGATGATGAAGTTGCTTGAATTGCCTTCTGAAATAAAGGAGATGGTTGCGCGGGGAGAAATAAAGCCTTTCGTTGCGGCTGAACTGACCAAAGTAAAGAACGAAGATCAGATGAAGAAGCTTGTAGGAAAAATTAAGGAGAAAAGGCCTACAATGAGGCAGCTCAGGCTCATGATAAAGGAAGAAAGGGAGCATACAATGTCACCGCGCGTGGCCTATTTGAAGGTCATTGATGAAATGATAGTTTCAACAAGGAACTGTCTTATAAACTATGATATTTCTATTGGAAAGCTCGAGGGCAATGATGAATTTTATGCTAAGGCTGTTGGGTTCAGGTACAATTTACATCAGCTTTTGGACCAGCTAATAAACGAAAGGGCAAGGGTTAAGAAAGAGCTGAAACTTTTTGGAGATATTGAATAACATTTTTAATTACGTCCTCAGGAAGCCTTGGCCTGCTTAGCCCTGGCCTCCGAGTGTCTATTATTATGCCCTTATCTGAAATTTTTATACCGTTCGCTGGCTGAAGCCTGGTTGCCATTGCCCATAGAACATCGTCCTCATTTTTAGGATCAATGTCACTATCAACTACCAGGTTTATCTGTGCACTTTTATCCGCTTCATGCCCAATGTGTAGTTTCTTTCCGCACTTGATAATGTTTATTTCATTTTCTTTAACTTCAGTTACAGGTTGCTCCTCAGAGCCTTTGCAAGTAAAAATCACTTTACTGCTTGTACCGTCAGGAGAAGCCGAGGGATCTAGCTTGTTGCAGAAAACGTTCTTTATTATTTCAATGTCCCATGAACAAAGCATCTGAGAAAGCATAGCATAAAGGCTCAATTGCACCTTGTTTTCCGAAACAAAAACGATCTTAAGGTAATGGTCAAGCCCAAGCAGCATTAATCCAAGCTGCTTTGATATCCCCATCTCGGGGTTTTCTATATAAGCCATTGCAACGTAATGGACACCTTTTAATGGCCAATCCACGCTGAACCTGTAGGCTGATGGAAGGAAGCTCCTTATGGTTGATTCAACTATAGGTTCCTTTGCAATGCCAGAAAGCAGTATGTGCTCCTTGGAATTTGAAGGATTTATTTCCAAATATATTGGATTTCTTCTCATATAAATAGCGTCTATCTGTGCCAGATTCTTTGTTGACCTGTTTGAAAGGTATCCTGTGTATTCCGTAAATGGACCTTCGTCAAATGATTTATCCCACAATATCTTCCCTTCAAGTACAATTTCTGAATTTGCGGGAACTGGCAAATCGTTTGTAATCCCTGCTATTAGTTTGTCATCGATCAGCCCGTAAACCTTCCTGTATTCTTCATCTATTCTTGCGGCCGCCATTAAATAGTAAATTGGATGAGCGCCTATTACTATGGAGATCGGCATGTCACGTTTCATTTCCCTGAATTTAAGGTAATAGCTCCATAGGTGGCCTCGCGAATGCATGCTCAGGGCAATTTTGTTTTTGTCTACGATCTGGATCCTTGCAAAGCTCAAGTTGACTGTGCCATCTATGCTTCTAGCTACTATTATTCCTGAGGTTATGTACCTTCCGCCATCCTGTGGATAATGTGTTAGCACGGGAAGTGCAGTTATGTCTACTTTTTCTCCTATATACTGAATCTCCCTTACTGGTCCATCACCATCGCTTATAGTGTAATTATAATCACGGTTTATGATAGAAACCCACTTTTTATTGAGTTCTTCCTTTTTAACCCCAAGGTAAACGGCTATCTTTTCCCTGGAGCTGAACATGTTGCTAATAACAGTGAATTGAGGGTAGTTCTTTACTCTCTTGAAAACAAGAACCGGGCTCTGAATGGAAAGCGCTTCTGCAAAGGCTGTAATCTCATATTCTGTGCTAACCTCACGATCTATTTCTAGAACTTCATTAGGCAAAACTTTCATTAGGTCGCTTAACGCTCTTCTAAGAGACATGGTTTAAATGATGAACTTTTTTTATTTAATGGTTTGTTCTAACAATATAAGGTCTTCTAGCCTAACGGGTATCCTGTTCAGCTCCTTCCCAGTTGCGTCGACAAGCGCGTTGACTATCGCAGGGACTACAGCAACAAGTGGCAATTCGCCTGCACCCTTTGCCCCAAAGGGCCCCAGAGGATCATAGTCATCTATTGGGTCCACCTTTATTCTTGGAATATCCTTTGCTGTTGGAACCACATAAGTGGTAAAGTTCTTTGACAAAATATGTCCATTAGCAGTCTTCAGTTCTTCCATTGTAGCATAACCCAGTGACATTATTATACCGCCCTCCATCTGGCTCATGAATGCAACCGGATTAAGTATTTTACCTGCTTCTGGATAGAACTCTATATCAGTGACACGGTATCTACCTGTAAGCAAGTTAACCTCAACCCTTGCAACAGCAGTTGCATATGAAAATATAAAATCGCCCTTTGCAAAATTTCCGCCTTCAACTTTAGGTAAGTTATATTCTTCTGTAACTTCTACCTTTCCGATCTTACGATTTATTTCCTCTAGCGATTCCCTACTGTTAAGATTAAAATCTGTTCCAAGCTTGCTACTTATATATTCAACTAGTTTTTTGCTGCATTTTAGAACAGCATTTCCTATCATAAATGTAGTCCTTGAGGCATTCGATGTTCCTGATGATGGAAAATCGCTATCATCGTTAAATATCCTTATATTTACAACATCAATATTTAGAGCTCTTGCTGCTATTAATCTGATAGTAGACCTTGCCCCAGTACCCATGTCTGGAGTGGTAAAGTAAATGTTTATGAAGCCATCCTCAATTGTCATTTTCACCTTTGCTGAGTCACCGCTCTGCCCGTAGCTTGTGCTCTTTGCTCCAGAAGCTATACCATAACCTACCCTTATATATGGGTCTGGGTGGCTTTTATTTCTATTTGTCCATAAATTGCTGTGCATTGCTTTTTGCAGAGTTTCTTTAGCTCTTACTGTTGAGATCGGAACTATTCCAGTGCCGTTCTGTTGACCTTCTTTTATCATGTTTTTTTCTCTAAATTCTACTGGGTCAAGGTTCAGTTCTCTACATATGTGATCTATGTGCCTTTCAAGTGCAAAGTTTATTTCGGAAGCCCCATAACCTCTCATCCCACCGGCTGGCGGATGATTAGTATAAACAAGAATTCCCTCAAACTTAACGTTTGGAATAAAGTAAGGTTCTGAAGCATGCGAAGCGCTTACTTCAAGAACTACTGGTCCGTGGCTCAGGTATGCCCCAGTATCAGCAATTGCCTTAACATAATTTCCCAAAATATAATTATCAGATGAAAGACCAGTTTTAATGTAAAATCTGAAAGCCTGCCTCCTCGTGGTTGCAATGTTTGATTCTTCCCTCGTAAATGTCATTTTAACAGGTGCCCCGCTTTTTATTGAAAGCAGTGATGCAAGAATTTGAGTGTGAATTTCCTCCTTTCCACCAAATGCCCCACCGGGGTCCTTCATCTTTATGTGAATGTTGCGTTCGTCCAGGTTTAGACTTCTGGCAAGCTGCTTGATATCATGTTCGGGGCTTTGTGTTGTTGTTATTAATTCAAGCCTGTTATTAGAATACATAGCTATTGTAGATTCCAACTCTATGTACATTGGTTTTACCATCGGAGTTTCATAAACGCCTTCAATGTATTTGTCAAATTTTGTAACATCAAAGTTACCCTTTTCGTAGTTTACTGAATATGCTATATTTCCCTTTTCGTGAATTTTGGGAGCTTCTTCTGATAATGCTTCATCTATTGAATCAACGACTGGTAATGGATCTATTTCCACCTTTATCTCTTCAAGCGCTTGTAAAAGATGCTCACGCGTATCTGCAGCAACGGCCGCAACAGCATCGCCTTCATATCTTACTTTATCATAACATAAAACTGGTTGTTCAGGAATAAAGTATCCGAATGCGTTTAACCCAGGAACATCTTTAGCAGTTATTACGGCCTTTACACCAGGCGACCTTAATGCGTTGCTAATGTCAATTTTCTTAATAATTCCATGTGGTACCCCCGCCCTAAGTACGCCACCGTAATACGCTTCATTCAAGCGAATATCGTCTACATATTTATATTCACCAGTAACCTTCTCTACCTTATCTATCGATGTAAGTAGCTTATTTCTCACCTCAAGATTGGTATACAATAACTCAACACCTCTACATAACTTAATAGAGCGTTTAGTTTATTAAAAATTTTGTATAAGAATTTACTTCTCGCTAATTTTTAACAACGCCGTATTTCTAATAAATAATTATACAAAATAGAAAAAGATACCAAAAGAACTTACGTAATATTTCCCTAGTATTTGCCTATAATATCATTAAGCAAATAATTACGCAATGCAGAAATCGAAGAGAATTTTCATTTATACTTAACTTACATTGATGTATGTTATGTTAAAATTGTATAAGTCAGCACTATTGTTTAACGTTAGCTGGCATCAGAACTATCTGGTTGCTATTTTATATAGGAGTTGGTCTAAACGAAGATAGTTTACTATTGATACTATAGATAGATCATATATCTTTTAATTTTTTATATAGCAAATTTTTGAAGTATAGCACAGACTTTAATTTAATTTTTTATCTTAAGCCTATGTTCGGAGCCTGAAAAACCTCCATAAAAAAATAAAAAAATGATACATAAAGTACAGAAGCGTTTAATTCTCCTGCAGAAGCTTCAGTTTTTACAATGCAAAGAACTAGTTCAGAACGTGCAAGCTATTCTATACTTTTACAAATAAGAAAATGAGCTTTTCACCATGTTTTAATTTAAGCTTAGTTGAAAAGAAGAAACATAAAAACAATAAAAGATAAGACAAAAATTTTAGTCGTCTAAAGATGTTACTTATTATCTGAAAGTAACAAGTAAGTTTCTCCCGTGCTCTTCCAGTAAAACCTTGGAGGATCAAACTGTCTCTCATTTGGATCGGTTACTCCGAGTTCTTTTCCATTGAGCCTTATGTATTTTGTAGTTGGCCTGCTATCACGACCCCTAAGAGCGGCTATTTTTCCATCTACCATAACCATTGCAGGACCCACTAAGTCTCCATTTTCTATAGCTCCGAGCGCATCAGTTCCAACGCTTCCTGGCGGCTTATCAATTATAACACAGTCGGCTTCAAGACCTTCCTGTATTTTGCCTGTGTTTATCCACTTTTTGTAGTAGTCATAAGTATTTCCTGTAGCCATAGCTATAGCCTTTTCTGCTGGGACATTTCCTATACTTGAGATGAACTTTATACCTTGCATCATCGCTATTGGAAAGTAACCTTGCCCGGTTGGCGTATCACTGCCCAAAATAACCCTGTTTAATTGATTCTTATTTTTTAAATAATCTAGTATTCTTAATGACATTTTCTGGTTGCCGTAGGTCACAAGTTCAACAGCCGCCTTCGGCGCAGCATCAATAACTTCCCTCGTCATGTCCCAAGGTGCTGCTGTGCTTCCGCCGTTTGCATGCGCAAGCTTGTCTGGTTGAAGCTTTTTAACAAAATCTGCATCCAAGTAAACTGCAGTCTTTAACACCCCAGCCCCAAAATTGGTTGGTATAAACATGCCATATTTTCTTGCCCAAGAAGCCATCTCAAGCAATTCATCAGGACTTAGGTCACTGCTTCCGCCTATCTGTGCCACTTTCCATATCCCAATTTCTGCAAGTTCCTTAAAGTCACTTTCTTTAAGCCCCTTAACGAGAACAATGCTGCCGCCGTGAACCTTCATCAACCCCCCTGGTCTATAGTTTTTCCAAGCAAAATAATGTACTATTGAAGAAGCTTTAACGCCACTGGGATTTGGTGGATAAAAATCTGGCTCACCTTCATACCTAGCGAATTCATCTATTGCTGTAGTTGTGCCCTGATACAGTGCTTCAAGTGCTACTCCAATCATTCCGTTTTCAGGACCCCATTCTCCAAAACCTAAGTGTGTATGAGGGTCTATCAACCCTGGTATTAAAACCATACCGTTTGCGTCGATCCTTATGTCTGCCTTTTCAGGATGTATTTCGTTTTCGTAACCTATTTGCTTAAATTTTCCGTCCTCTATCAAAACTGAATCAGCTTTTAATATTCCTTTGTTCCAATCTCCACTGACAATTTTTCCTGCGTTAAAAATAGCTACCTTCATTGCATTTATTCTTATGTTTTGTTTTTTATTTTTTAAACTATTGGTTATTAATTACTGTTACTGAATTGTTGTGCCAAGACACTTATGTACACCTTCTAGCACATGATAATGAAAAGCAATGACGCGAGCTTTTTAACTTAGTATGTCATTGTTTATCAATGAATCCATCCATTTATTATTTCAACCATCTTCTTCTTAACTTATTCATTATCCTCTCCAACTGTCTCTTGCTTAGAGTATTCATTTCTGCAGCTTCATTTCTTGTAATCCTTAAAAGAGTTGGCGCTTGTTGCCGTAAAATACCTCTACTTCGCATGCTTTTCCTCTTTAACTTGTTAATTTGTGAATAGAGTTATGCAACATCGAAATCCATCGCATTATTGTCTTTATCATCGATGTCATCTCCATACTTCAGACGGTGACATTATGGTTATTGGTGTACTACTAGTAGCATCGCAAGTACAAAGAAAAGGTATAAATTATAAATTATGCGAGTTCATTTTAATGAGTAAGGATCTAAAATCCTTTCTAAAAGCCGTTGAAAATGAGATAGTTTATGTAAAACATCCTGTAGATCAAAGATACGAACTAAATGCCTACGTTGATGCATATGAAAAGCTAAAAAAATATCCTGTACTTTATTTTAACAACGTTAACGGGAAAGTTGTTGTGACAAATTTGTTTGCATCAATTTTTAGAATGGGCAAAGCCCTTGATTGTGATAAATGTGATATTCCGTCCATTGCTAACAAATTTTTTGAACTTTCACAAAAGGAATTAAACCCCAAAGAGGTGCCAGACAGCAATTTTGACATAAATACCGAAGACCTTTCTGGATTGCCGCATATAGTTCATAATGAGCTAGATGGAGGGCCATACATAGATAGTGGTTTAGCTATATTGAAAGATCCTGACACTGGCGCTCTTAATATGGGAATTTATAGGCATCAAATATTTGACGATAAACATTTAGGCATATTAACTGACCCAGGTCATGACGCTCAATACATAATTGAAAAATATAAGCAAATGGGAAAGCCTGTTCCCATTACCATATCCATAGGTCATCATCCAGCAGTTTACTTTGCTGCTGTTTCCAGACCAAAAGGTATCGGCGGCGAACTTAATATGGCCGGTGGATTTTTGCAGGAACCATTAGAAATTACATATAGCAATGATTTAGATCTTCCATATTTAACGCGTAGCGAAATCGTTATTGAGGGATTGATAGAAGATCCTTCCTATCTAGTTAAAGAAGGGCCTTTTGGTGAATGGCCAAAATATTATTCTGGAACGCAGATGACACCAGTAATAACTGTAAAGAGAGTTAGATCAAGGCATGATTCAGTTTATCTTGATATTGCCGCTGCATATAGAGATCATCTTAACCTTGGAGTGAATTTACCTCACCTTGCTGCGGTTTATAATTATGTAAAAAGCGTTTCACCCTATGTTAAGAATATAAGGTTTGGGTATGACTTTGCGCCGTTGCTTTACATTCAAATTAAAAAAGTAAATGAAGGCGATGCTAAAAGGGCTGCTTTAGCAGCTTTATCAAGCGAAATTGCTATAAGGGTTGTAATAGTTGTAGACGAAGACGTAGATATTTATAACGATGAAGAAGTTATGTGGGCTGTTTTAACTAGGGCATCCAGGGAAACCAGTTTTACCATAATACCAGAAGTGATCGGAAATATTTTAAATCCAGCAAATTATTCGATAGAAGGCAGTCCACGAACTCTTGATAACAAAATAATAATAGATGCTACTAAACCTATTTCTAAGTTCCCGCCAGTAGCTCGGGCACCGCAACACCTTGTCAGTAAAATTTTAAATGAACTGAACGCCTAACCTTTTATTAAAATAGAGGTTATATTTCTATAATATTCTCCTGTTGGGCCTGAACTTGACCAGATGTATTGCGACATTACTAGTAAACCATTTAACGAATAAAAGTAATTAATTGATAGATTATAGTTTGAAGGCCCTATTTTACCAGTACCTCTATAACCAAGATGAATTGTTTTTATTTTTCCAAAAGCAGGTATAGTTATTACACTAATTCCGTAATTAGTAAAATTGTATGATAATAAATTTATTGTGGTTACATTTAAGTTGCTAATAAATGGCAAATATATATTTTCACGTTCTCCTTCATTAGCATTTAATGCAATAGAAGTATTATATATGTAAACTACTGATTTTACAGAGTAATTATTTAAGAATATTGTAACTATGTATTGCTGCTCAGGCTCCGTTACCGTTATGTTTAGTAAGCCTTTGACAGGATAACCAAATTTATATTCCATATATTCTGAATAGTTTACAAATTTTCCATTAAACCCAAAATCCCGTTTTATCAAGTAAGTATAAGTATGACCATAGGGGCTTTTGCGTGTATATTCACTTTCACTAAAATAAATATAGCATGACGATGTTATAAGAACTATTAATAAAATTGCTAATATCTTTTTGTTTTTCACTTTTCCTCTCTTTTATATGGTTTACCAAGAGCTGAAGGCATTAACATTCTTTTAGAGATCATCATTACTACTACTAGTAAAGCTATAAAAGGAGTCATATCGAGAAATTCATAGGGTATTCTGTAACCAACTATCATTAATGATGGGCCAAACGCGCTAACCACGCCAAATATTAATGAAGCCAAAAGTCCATAAGCAGGATTTAGGCCGCTAAACGCCGCTATTCCTATAGCAATCCACCCTCTCCCTGCTATCATACCTACCTGATAAAGTCCAGTAGTAAGAGAAATCATGCTACCAGATAATCCTGCCATAGAACTGTCAAACAGCACCATAATATATCTTATTCTGTTCACGTTAATTCCCAGCGAATCTGCCGCACGCGGATTTTCGCCTACACTTATAATTTTAAGCCCGAAATTTGTTTTGAACATTACGTACCATAAAAGTGGAACACTTAAGTATGCGGCATAATCAACCAAAGTATGATCAAAAAGCATCTGCCCTATAATTGGTATGCCTGAGAGATATGGTACTGGTACAGTAGGTAATTTTGGTACAGTAATTAAATATGATGTTCTACCAAATGATATTGTGTATATAAAATCTGATAATCCCATACCAACTAGCCACACGCTTAAACCAGCCAACACTTGATTTACTCCTATAGTAATCGAAATAAATGCAAAAAGCAATCCTAATATAAGTCCTGCTACCAATCCACCTACAAGACCAAAATATGGATTACCTGATATAAATGAAAAAACGTATCCTAGGAATGCTCCCATAGTCATGACGCCCTCTAGTGAAAGGTTCAATACACCGGCCTTTTCTGAAAATATTTCACCTAAACTAGCTATCAGATAAATCGTGGTATATGATATGCCTATGCTTATTACAGCTATAAAAAATGGAATTAAGGGTATGCTAGCCAAGTTTCATCACCCTTTTAATTTTACTTTTTGTTGCCTCAAATATTATAATGCTGATGAACGTTATTCCCTCAAAATAATAAATAAATAAAACTGATACGCTGGTTACTGCTTCCATAAAATACCCTCCGCTGAGAAGTGTAGACATCAAAAGCGATGATAGAATTACAAAAAGTGGATTAAGGGATGCTAGCCAAGTGGTAAATATTGCCACATATCCCATATATAAGCTATCAAATGTTGAAGATAAGATATGTGATACTGATAATATTTCGATTGAGCCTGCTAATCCCGCAAGCGCGCCCGATATCAAACCTAGGTAGATATATACTTTGCCTCTATCAATGCCAGCATAGTCTGCAGCATAGTGACTTGACCCTATGACTTTAATCTTAAATCCAAAGAACGTCTTTTCTGCTAATATATATATAATTGCTATTGCAAAAACCATTATTAATGTTAAAATAATTGGATTTTCCAGATAAAGGCTATATGGAATAGGATACGATTCTAGCTCTGCTGCATGTGGATCCTTCCATGGTCCAGTGACATCAACAAGCCAAGTCATAAAATATATAGCTATAAAGTTTAACATCAGTGTAGATAAAACTTCATTAACATTCAATTTTACTTTAATTATTGCGGGTATTACACCATATATAGCCCCACCAAGCATTCCCATTAAAAGCGTAGCCACAATAACCAACCATGGAGAAAACAAATGTTCAAGTGAAAATATTGTCTGCATGCTAAATATGGCTCCAAATATTAACTGCCCATCCCCTCCTATGTTCCAATATTTTGCTCTATAAGAAATAGCAAGACCGAGTGATATTAACGTAAGCTCTACTAAGTAATAAAATGTAGCAGTTCTCCCAAATGGCGTAAAAAGCGCAGTTGAAACAATTAAAGATAGTGCGCTAAATGGGTTTATTCTCATTATTGTCCAAATAAGAACAGCGCCAAAGCCAATAGCTAATAGAAATGCTGTAGTGTATACAATAAAATTTAATATTAAATTCTCTTTTGTAATTTTCAATTTAGTTTCTCACCTCTAAGTAGTTTATACCGCTCATTGCTTTGCCTATTTTATATTCATCAAATTGTGCTCGAGTAAATTCTGCAACAATATCTCCATTGTATATAACATATAATCTGTCGCTTAAAAATAATAATTCCTCAAGGTCCTCAGAAAATAGCAATATGCTACCGCCTTTGTTTGCATAGTCAATCAGCTTGTTTCTAATAAAGTATGTTGCACCAATATCGAGCCCCTTGGTTGGCTCATAGGCAAGCAATAAATCAGGGTTCATTGAAATCTCTCTAGCCAAAATCGTTTTCTGCAGATTTCCGCCAGATAAATTTTTAACAGGTACTTCAACATTAGCTGCTCTTATATCGTATTCTTTTAGTAAAGCATTCGCCATTGCATCGATTTTATTATTGTCAATAAAGTACCATTTGCGAAATTGTTGATTATCATATAATTTGAGTATTAAGTTTTCCTTTATGCTTAAATCAGGGGCTAAGCCAGTTAAAATTCTATCTTCTGGTATGTAACCTATACCCAATTCTATCCTTTTATGCGTTGGGCTGTGAGTAATGTCTTTACCTTTAAATATTATTTTTCCTTCTTCAATTTTTCTGAGCCCCATTATAGCGTCAAATAATTCTCGCTGACCGTTTCCTGCTATCCCAGCTATACCTACTATCTCGTTTTTATAAACATTTATTTTTGAATTAAGATTAACAGCTAAATGACCCCGACTGCCCTTTACCTTTAAACCTGATACATTTAGTACTTCTTCCGTGCTTTTTATCTCACGTTTAATCTCAACTTTGGGAAGCTTCTCTATCATATATTTTATTAATTCATCTGTAGAAATTTCTTTTGTTACACCATTAAATGTAACTTTACCTCTACGCAGAACCGTTATCCTATCGCTTACAGCTTTCACTTCATTTAGTTTATGTGAAATAAAAAATATTGTTTTTCCTTCAGCAGCAATTTTACGTATAGCTTTTAACAAATTATCAGTTTCAATAGGTGTTAAAACGCTAGTGGGTTCATCAAATATAAGAATATTAAAATTAAAGTAAAGTAATCTTAACACTTCAAGCCTCTGCCTTTCGCCAGCTGAAAGTGAGCTGACCTTTGCGTTAAGATCTAAATTAA
>WYEB01000083.1_pt1 | contig 40506 bp, 42 predicted proteins | sample 6343061 | NCBI WGS metagenome assembly WYEB01 (sample SAMN13812332, study PRJNA600296) | hot springs metagenome | biome: ENVO:00000051; feature: ENVO:00002007; isolation source: sediment sample from Evening Primrose shelf | place: USA: Yellowstone National Park, Evening Primrose Hot Spring ... | reverse complement strand
GGTGCATATTTAAATGAACCAATAGTATTCTATTTAGATAATCAGAATGTATCAACATTATTAATTGCTGCAAATCTAAAAGGTTCAAATACACAACAGGTAAGTATTCAAGTATCTGGAACTGGAAATTCTATGGCACAAGCACAATATAATGCATATCAACAGGCATATAATTTATATATAATATTAGAAAATGGACAATTACCTTCTAAATTTAATATTGTTCAAGAATCTATAATTCCACCAATATTTGGATATTATATATTAAAATCTTTTGAATTGGTATTATTATTAGTATTTATTGGAATATTTGCTATATTGTATGCAGCATATAGAAATATAAAAGTACCCGCATTGGTTACATTAATATTAGCATCCGAATTTTTAATTTCATTTGCGATAGGGGTTGCTCTCCATCAAACATATGATATTCCAGCATTCATTGGTATAATATTTGGAACTGCTACAGGTATAGATGATCAATTAGTAGCTGTTGAAGAAATATTAAGAGCAAAGAAAGAGGGAAATAATGAAGTAAAGACAGATAATGTTGAAAGATTGGATAAAGCAATCAAAAAGGCTATGTTTATTATATTGTTAGCAATTATATTAGAGAGTTTATCTGTATTCCCAGCATTTGTAGCAGGTTTATCATTATATAGGGGATTTGCAATTATGGTAATAATTACAGTTTGGATAGGATATATAATAACAAGACCAGCATTTATTAATTTGGCAAAAAATTTACTTTAATTTTTTATAATAATCTCTCATTCTAATTGCATCTTGCTCAATATTTGGAGATTCTGAAATTACAACACCTTTAACCTTATATTCCTTTAATAATTTTAATATATCTTTCCAAGGCATGTCAGATTCTTCCAAATTTAAATGCGTACCTTTTTTATCTAAAGTTATTCCTGACATATGAATATGCATATTATTTAAAGCTTCTCTTCCAAGCTCATTTTCTATTTTATCCAATATTTCCCTAAAATAATCTACATCATTTCTATTATTTCTATACCTTAAATGAGCAAAATCTACTGCAGGTAAAACATTTTCTATATCTTGAGATAATTTTATTATTTCATCTATATCACCAAATTTTTTTGGTAATTCCATTGTTTCTGGTCTTATATAAATATCAATACTTTCATCCTTTAATTTATCCATTAATTTCTTTAGATTTTCTTTTACTATACTATATGTATCTTCTTTTGAATTATTTAAATACCAACCTGGATGAAAAACAACAGAATATCCTCCAGATAAATATAATAATCTTGCAGCATTATATAACATGTCTATTGATTTATTTATTTTTGACTCTTCAGTAGAATTTAAATTAATATAATATGGAGCATGACATGTTAATATAAATTCTTTATCCTTTATATATTCATTTATATTGTTTGCAACATCTTCTTTTAATTTTACACCATATGTAAATTCTATTTCAAATCCATCTAGATTTAATTCTTCATATGTATATATAATCCCATTTAATGTATCTCTTTTTTTAGAAGATAGTGGAACTCCTGCAGGACCAAAATGTAATTTCTTTGGACGTTTCACCATAATGTTATTATAATATTTTGAAAGTTAAATTTTTTGTTAAAATACTTTTATTTTTTACTCAATCATTATATTTTTTATAAATTTATCAGAACAATACAATATCATTATCAATGATTTTTACTAAATTATTTCATATATTATAGAACTAAATTAAAAACTAAATTATTTATACCTTTCTAAATAATACCAAAAATTCTGTATGGACTAATTCCAAATTTCTAGGTCTAAGAACTTTTCCTTTTTCATATATCCATTTTCTATAAAAATTTTCATATACTCCAATAAATAAGAATTTATCATTTAAATCTAATAATTTTAATACTGAAGTTATGTTTGGTAAAAAAGATACTAAATATCCACCAAACTTTAATGAATTATACGCATGATCTAATGTATTCCATGGATCTGGTATATCCAATATTATTAAATCTACATCCTTTTCATCAATTCCTTCATTAATATTTTTTAATTTTAATTCAACATAATCTAATAATTTTAATTTTTCCAAATTTTTCTTTGCAATATTATAAAAATCTTCCCTAATTTCATATGAATATATTTTTCCATTTGGTCTTACAGAATTTGCTAAATATGCTGTTAATATCCCAGAACCTGTTCCTCCTTCTACAATTCTCATTCCTGGATAAATATTTACTAAAGAATATAATAATCCTATATCTTTTTCATGAATTGATTGTGGTCCCCTTTTTAAATATCTAACCAGATCATTAAAATTGTCTTCCAATATTAAAAATTCCTCATTTAAATGTGATTTAATTATACTACCAGGTTCTTTATTTAAATCTTCTTTTTTTATTATCCCAAAATGTGTATTAAAATCTTTATCTTTATCTTCTATATAAAATTTTTTACCAGTTTTTCTATGAATTATTATCATAAATTCCATATATAAAAAATATATATGAAGAATATGTTAGTATTCTTTATAAAACTTTTAATTATAGTTATTCTATAATGGTAACTACAGAAATTTTAGAAGAAAAAATTAATGAAACTTATAAAGAAATTGTAGAATATTTAAAGGAAGAAGGGATAAAAATAGATCCAAAAGTAAGATTAAAGATAATTAGAGATGATATAAATCCAAAAAAGTTAGATGTAATTATATCCGTGTTTATATTAACATTCGGAATGTTCTTAACTTTACCTAAAAAATTAAAAGATTATGCATATATAAACTTTGCTATTTATTTTTCTCAAAAACATTATAATAAAAAACCAGACGCACTTTACAATGATCGTACTAAAACGATTTGGATATATTTACCAGAAGTTTTAGAGAAATTATCATATTTAATAAATGCCAAAAATAATCTTGATAAAGAATCTCTAGATAATATACTTAAAAAAATTGGTTTTCATAATAGAACAGTAGAAGAACTATCACCCCATTATGATAGAACTGCTGAAATTCTCATTATACCACCAAAACCATCAGATGGAGATATAATAAAGAGAGATTTAATATTAGCAATATCACATGAAACAGTACATGCTTTAAATGGAAAATTAAAACTTTTTAGGAATGTAGATGAATATATAGCATCTGTATTAGAAACTTTATTATATTTTAAATTAAATCTTAGAGATAATAAATTAGATAGGGAAATATTTAAAATTTTATATAAATATAATCCACATTATGAGATCCTAAATTCTATTAAATCATCATATAAATGTTCTGAAAAGTGTACTAATAAAACTTTTAATAAATCAATTACTAAATTATTAAAAGATCTAATGAAAAAAGACCCATATTCTCTTGGAAGATATACCTCATATTATATTTTAGAAAAATATGGTCTTGAAAATATAAGAATAAAAGATATATATGAAAAATTTATAGATGATCCATTTTACTTTTTAAAAGAATATTTTATGCAATGTAAATAATATTTTATAACATCTTTATTGCAGATATAATTATATCTATTGCTATTGCCAATAATATTAAACCTCCCAATTTATTTAGAATAATTAAATTTTTCTTTCCAGCTTTTTCCAATATTGAAGTACTATTATAAATTATTACATAAGAAATTAAGAATGCTAAAGACATTGATAAAAATAGATATATTAAATTAAGATTTTCAGATGTATATATTAATGTTGTTGTAATAACACCCGGACCTGTAATTAATGGAATTGCCAATGGGGTTGCAATAATATCCTCTAAAGATTCATTATTATCTTTTATATTTACATGAGATGGTATATCTTTTACCAATATTTCAAATGCAATATAAAATAAGAATATTCCTCCAGCTATCCTAAAATCTATTAAATTTATTCCTAAAATTATTAAAAACCAATTACCAAATAAAAATATTATTAACCATAATATATATGCAATTAAAAATGATCTATTAATTACATATCTTTTTTATCTAAATCCAATCCTATAGAATCGAAAATAGATTCAAAAACAAATATGTTTGGAACAGTTCCCAATATAATAAACATAGTAATAAATGCATTGATATATTCTGTTATCATGAATTAATATACTTTTCGAGAATTTTAAAATGAAATGTTATGAATTTTTATATTTTATGATGAATTCATAAATAGTAAAATTTATAAATTTTATTATTATTACTATTTAGTAATGAGTAAATATAGGTATAATTTAGATAGGATTATAGATGAGAGCTTTGAAGAAGTTATAGAATACTTTAATAAAGAAGGTATAATTAAAAGAGAACCCCTATTAATAAAGGAAAACTCTTTTTTTAATATACCTGTAATGTCTACTCTATCCGCTTATGCGGTTTTTGCATATAACGAAATATCTAATATGTTAAAATATCATACTTTTTATGTACCAATATCCCTTATAATGTGGTCTATTCCATCATTTTGGGTATTATGGAGATATAAATACTCTTATGGAGTATATATACCAGTAATAAAAGTAATTTATACTATGAAAAATACATTAAAAATGACTATAGATAAATTATTAGATGCTTTAAGTTCTAAAAATATAAGTGGTCCTTCCATTATTAGTCTAAAGCCACCAGAACTTGGTATAGTAGCATATCCAGTATATACAGATAGAAATAATTTAGAAAAAGATATACCAAAAGCTATTGCTAAAATAATATTAATTCATGAAGTTGCGCATTCTATTATTGGTATAAGTGAATGGAAAGCTTCTACTTTAGAATATTCAGTATATTTCTATAAAAATTTCTATAAAAATGATTTATACAAATATCCTGAAGTATATAAAATTATAAAAAGAAATATAGAAAAGTGTAAGGCATATATTGAAGAAGAAAAGAAACCAAATCCATATAGTATAGGATTATGTTATGCAAATATTATTATATGTAAGCATCAATCTACAGAATTAAATATAAAGGATATTATAAAAGAAATTAAATATTTATCTAAAAAAGATGTCATAAATATAATAAAAAGTTATAATATTAATTAGAACCAAAGAATTTAAAAATATTTTTTAAATTAGTTTATGTATGAACTTAGATCGGAAGACTTAATAATAAAGATTTTTCTATTAATATCTATAAATTAAATTCTACAATTAATTATGCTATGGAGAACAGAGATCTATCTAAAACTGGTTTAGAGATAGATATTGTAGATAGATTAAAAGTATTAGAAAAAATGAAAGAAAAAGGATATAATCCATATCCATATGAATTTGATAAGACGAATGATGTAAGGGAAATAGTAAATGATCCTGATAAATTTATGGATAAGTATGTTAAAATTGCGGGAAGGGTTTATTCAACTAGAAAACATGGTGGAATTGTATTTTATGATATAAAAGAAGAAGGATATAAAATACAGGTTGTTATTAAAAAAGACATAACAAAAAATTTTGAAGATGCATATGAATTTATTCAAAGAGGGGATATAATTGGCGTATATGGAAAAATAGGAAGAACAAAAGCTGGAGAATTATCTGTATTTGCTGAGGATTGGATTATATTATCAAAAGCATTAATTTCTTTACCAGATCAATGGTATGGATTTACCGATGTAGAAGAAAGATATAGAAAAAGGTATTTAGATTTATTAATGAATGATGAAGTTAGAAGATATTTTGAAATAAGATTTAAAACAATAAGTTATGTAAGAAAATATTTTGAAAATTTAGGATATATAGAGGTACAAACACCAGTATTACAACCAATATATGGAGGAGCAAATGCAAAACCATTTATTACATATGTAAATGATTTAAAAGAGAATTGGTATTTGAGAATTGCTACAGAATTATATTTAAAAAGATATATGGTTGGTGGATTTAATAAAGTATTTGAAATTGGACCAGATTTTAGAAATGAATCAATAGATGTAACCCACAATCCTGAATTTACAATGTTAGAGGCTTATGAAGCATACGCAAATAGAGATAAAATGATGGAAATAGTAGAAAATTTAATATATGGGATTGCAAAAGATGTTATTGGAAAAGATTATATTGAATATAATGGTAAAAAGATATCATTAAAACCTCCCTGGAGAAGGTTAACAATGTATGATGCATTAAAGGAATATGCAAATATAGATGTAACAAAATTATCAGATGAAGAAATAATGGAAATAATGAAACAGAATAATATTCAATTAGAATTAAAAGAATATAATAGAGGTCTGGCAATTACTGCATTATTTGAAGAATTGGTTGAAGATAAATTAATTGAACCAACATATATTATAGAACATCCAAAAGAGAGTACACCTTTATGTAAATTAAGTAGGAAGGATCCATCTTTAGTTGAGAGAGCCGAAGGATATATTTTAGGAGTAGAAGTTACAAATATATATTCTGAATTAAATGATCCAATATTGCAAAATAAATTATTATTGGAACAGGCAAAAATGAGAGAATTGGGATTTGAAGAAGCACATTTATATGACCAAGATTTTATAGAAGCATTAATGTATGGTATGCCACCAACAGGAGGAATTGGAATAGGCATAGATAGGATAATAATGTTATTATTAGGAATAAAGAGTATAAAAGAAATTATACCATTCCCAATGGTTAAGAAAAAAACAGAAAGCGAGGCAGTAAATATTTTAACAAAATATACAATAGAAAATCCGATTGTAAAAGGTTATGAAAAATATTAGGCCCTTCCAATACCAAACCTTTTTAATAATATTTTTATATTATCATTTACTAAAAATATAAAGAATAAACTATACAATGCTATAAATAAATAATAATAAATATTTATTGGAACCAACAGTCCAAATCCAAATAATGAAATTAAACTTGCAATTATTAATCCTGCAATTGTGGATATTAAGAAAGATTTACTAGGTTTTGATTTATAGAATCTATCCTTTTCTCTAAATACATATGGCATTAATAGACCAAAATATGTTATTGCTATAAAGAAGAAAGAATGCAAAAGATGAACATTATTTATCTTAAATATATTTAATGCTATATATAATAATAATGACATTTCAGAAAATGTAAATATACCCATTGTACCTGCATATTTTACTAATTTTAATATATTCCATTTTTCAGGATATTGAGATCCTCTTTCATTATCTACAGATAATGCTATTGTTTGAAAATCTATAATAAAGAAAAATAATAATACATCTGTAGATGATAAAATATATAATGGATTGTGGTAAAAAATAGTTGTAAATAGAAACACTGATAAAACAAATACTGCAATTTCTATTGTTTTATTTATTTTTGTTAATATCCATGTAACAACTCTTTGATATACAGATCTTCCAATTGTAACTAAATCTACAATACCTTGTAAACCTTCTACTGTTAATACAACAGAAGCTGCAGATTTTGCAGCATCTGTTGCATTATATACTGCTATACCAACTTCTGCTTGCTTTAATGATGGAGAATCATTTACACCATCTCCAGTCATTCCAACAATTTCTTTTTTATCTTGTAAATTTTTTACAATATAATATTTATCTTCTGGATATATTTCTGCAAATATTTCAGATTCATTAATTAATTTCCTTGCTTTTTCAGGATCACTTTTTAATAATTCTCTTAATTCATTTCCAGATACTGCTTTATTATAATCTAATCCAATTTCTTTTCCAATTTCTCTTGCGATTGGCAATGAATCTCCAGTTAACATTTTTACTTTTATTCCAAGATCTTTTAGCTTTTTAATTAATTCTGGAGTATCTTTTCTTGGAATATCATATAATGCAACAATACCAACAGGTTCCCATTTATTATTATTATTTATTGCAACTGCTAAAGTTCTATAACCTCTTGATGCAAAATCTTCAACTATTTTTGATACTTCTTCTGGTATATTTATTTTGCATAAATCATTAAATATAACATTTACTGCACCTTTTGATACATAAAATACTTTATCTTTATATAATACTTTTGCTTCTGTTCTTTTAGTAGAAGGATCAAATGGTTTAAATTCTAATATTTTATAATCATCTTTATTTATATTAATTTCTTTTGCTTTATTAATAAATGCCATATCTATTGGATCGTTATTTGATTCTTGTGATGCTAATGTTCCATATAATATTACATCTTCCTTTTTATAATTACCCAATTCCTTTATATCAGTTATAGATAATTTATTATAAGTCAAAGTACCTGTTTTATCAGAACATAATGTTGTCATTGTTGCAGCATCTTCTATTGCGGATAATCTTGTAATTAATGCTCCCTTTTTTGATAATTCCATAGAACCGACTGCTAGTGTAATTGTTATCATTGCAGGTAATGCTACTGGAATTGCAAAAAGTAATAAAGATATAATTAAAGGTAATACTGTAGAAAGTATAAATTCTAAATTATGAACATATAAAAATGAAAATAATAATGTTAATCCTCCAAACATTAATACAATTATTAATAATGCAAAAATAACTTTATTTGTTATTTCCTCAATATGCAATTTTGGTCTTGCAGTAGATACCAATTCTACTGTTCTTCCAAAGTATGTATTCTTTCCAGTTTTATATACAATACAATTTGCTTCACCTCTTCTTATAATTGATCCTGAATATATAATCTGTCCTTTTTTCTTTTCAACTGTTAATGATTCTCCAGTTAATATTGATTGATCTACATCTAATATATCTTCACTAACAATTATACAATCTGCAGGAGAGATATCTCCAGCTCTTAATCTTATTATATCTCCAGGAACTAAATATCTTGACTCAACTACTTTCCATTGTCCTTCTCTTAATACTCTTGCTTGTATTTGTAATTTTTCTTTTAATAATTCTAATGCTTTATTTGCTTTTTCTTCATGTATAGAAGATATTAATACATTAATAAATAATAAAGATAAAACTAAAAATGCATCTATATATTTTCCAAATATAAAATATAAGACTATAATAATTTCCAACATTATTGAGGAAAATGAAACAAATTTTTTCAAAAGTTTAATCAAATTATTTTCCTTTTTTTCTTCAATTAAATTATATCCATATTCTTTTAACCTTCTATCAACTTCCTCTTTTGTTAAACCATAATTTAGATCTGAATTTAATTCTTGGAGAACTTTGGATAAATCTATATTATCATTCATACTATAAAAACCTCTTTATTATTTAAAAGGATAATAACAAAAAATCTTTATTTCTATCTATTATCTCCACTACCTTGTAAGGTTCCCCTTTCTTTTCTACTTCTAATTTTTTTCAAATTATATTCTGCAACTTCTTCTAAAGAAATATTAAAGTTTCTTGCAGTCTCTGAAAGATACCATAAAATATCTCCAAGTTCAGATATAATTTCTTCCCTTTCTATTTGAATATTATCTCTAGCAATTTTCTTTATTTTATTTAATAATTCTCCAACTTCTCCAGCCAATGCTAATGCAGTATAGAAAAATCCTCCATCCAATTTATCTGGATACATTGCAGTTTCTTTTGCTCTTTCTTGATATTCATTAAATTCCATTAATTATATTTATAAAAAATTTATATAAACGCCGCGGGTGGGATTTGAACCCACGCCCCCTTTCGGGGATATGGTCTCAAGCCATACCCCTTGGACCACTCGGGCACCGCGGCATATAAATAATTTTGATCTTTATACAATTTTAAAATATTTGGGTTTTAAATATTCTAATAAATCATGGACAAGATTTGATAGATCAAAATTATTTGAAGAAACATGTATAAAGCAATAATCAATTCTCTCCCAATAATTTAATGCAATAGTAAATTTATTTGTATCAAATAAAAATGATGAAAATTTTTCTTTGTCAGATATTATTATCTTTTTATTATTTATTACTAATTTATATTTATCAATTAAATAGTCAAAAAATTTATATATATCCTGCTCAGAAAATAAAAAATTATTTCCTATTCCATTAAGAATTAGCTTTACTTCCATATAATATTCTCTCTCTTATTATATTATCTATATCTTCTTCTGCTCCACCAACTTCTACAGATTTTATTACCTTTAATATTGCAGGATTTTTTAATGCCAGTCCAACTGCTAGACATGAACCAGTTTCTAATTTTGTTAATGCTTCAAAATATTCTCTAGATAAATATGGACATGTTTTTCTTATGAATTCCAAATCTTTTGGATTAATTATTTTTAATAAAATAAATGTATTTAATTGAGATGTAATATCTTCAATAATACTGGAAGGTACCTGAGATACTAAAATTAATCCTAAACCAAACTTTCTTCCCTCTCTTGCAATTAAAGATATTCTTGAAGAAACTTCACTATTCTTTGATGCAAATCTATGTGCTTCTTCAATTACAATTCCCAAAATATCTGTTTTATTGCTAAATTTCCAAGATTTATATTTTTCATAAGTAATTTCTAATAATATATCTATTAATATTCTCTGCTCTTCTATTGATAATGGATATAAATCAAATATAATTACTTTTGGAATAAATTTATTAGATTCTTCTAAATATACTTCCCCATTTTCTTCTTTAACTATATTATAATCTGAAATACTAAAGTTTCTAATATCTTCTAGCAATTTATTAAATAATTCATCTACATTTTCACCCATATCATCTACATTTTTTGGAAATAGCATCCAATCCTTTATTCTTAATAATCTTGATTGTAGAGATCTTATTACATCTTCTCTATTTTTATATTTTTCAAATACCTGTGGTGGATCTCTTTTATTTACCATTTCTAATAATTTATCCATAAATTTTGGTGCTTTTCCCTCTTCTAATGATAAAATTCTATATAATAAAGAATATACATGAGGGGCTTGTTTTCCCGATATTCCCAAGAAACTTTCCATATAATCTTTTATATATTTTAATGATAGTTTTGCATTATATACTATTACATTTTTCTTATTTCTTTCAGTTATTAATTTCTCAATAAATTCTTTTTCCCTTTTACTAAATGTTATTATTATAGAATTTTCAAAAGATAATATATACTCTCTATGAATATCAAATAACAATATTGGTATATTTTTCTTTGATAATTCATTTACTATATGAGCAACTGTTGTACTTTTTCCAGAACCTGTTATTCCAAATATACCAGTATGTCTTATAATTAGATTTTTTATATTTAAATCTACAATAAATTCTTTATTTTGTAAATTTATTTTTCCTAAAGGTATTGATAATTCTTTTTCTTCAAATGAATATATTTTACTTACTTCTTCTTCTTCTGGTAAGAATACTTCATCCCCAGGAACTGGTGGTGTTTTTGGTTTTTCTTGTAATATTTTTCCATTTTTTATTACTCCAATAAATATAGCTTTTCCAATTATTAAATATTGTAATTTTTTCATTTGTCCATATAATAATTCTATTGCCTCATAATCAAACAATCTTTCCTCTTCAATTGCTTCAGATTTTAAATCTTCAATTATTCCAAAATAAAAGAAATCGCCTATTTTTACTTTAACTATACTTCCAATACCGACCGAATATCTTTCCCTTGGATCAACAACAAAATAAAAATATTCTGATGTTGCTTCTTTTATAACATATCCAACTTTCATAGATGTATATTTATAATATACTTTTAAACATTTTTTATCTAAATATTTTAATGCCTGGTGCACTTAAAGTAATAATACCTGAAGGAAGTACATTAAAGGATGTTATACGTATTGCGGGAATAGAATTAGATGGTCATAAACCAATAATTGTAGAATTAAGAAAAATACCTGGGGTAAATTGGAGATTTGCCAATGCTGTATGTAATGTATTAAAGATAAATAAATGGCAAGCTTTAGGATCTCTAACAGATGAAGAATTAGAAAAATTGGAAGATTGCTTAAAAAGACCACAAAATTACGGTATACCATCATGGATGTTAAATAGAAGAAAAGATCCTAGAGATGGTCAAGATAAACATTTAGTAGGACCTGATTGGGAAATTCAAGTAAAAATGGATATAAAAAGAGAAATTGAACTAAAAACATGGAAAGGAAATAGACATCAATATAGATTACCTGTTAGAGGACAAAAAACAAGATCCCATCATAGAAAAGGTTCTACTGTTGGTGTAATAAAGAGTAAAGAATTGAGGGCCCAACAAAAATCTGAAAATAAAGAATAAAATGTGGAGAAATAGAAAAACCTGGGAAAGTCCTGGACATCCTTGGCAGAAAGATAGAATAGAAGAGGAAAGACAATTATTAAAACAGTATGGATTAAAAAATAAAAGAGAAATATGGAAAGCCTCTACAATTGCTAGAAGAATAAGATTCTATGTTAGATATTTAAATGCTAAAAAAGCTGCCGGAGTAGATGTATCAAAAGAGGAAGAAAAATTGAAGAATAGATTAGTTAAATTGGGATTATTAAATAAAAATTCTGATATAAGTGAAGCTTTAAATATAACAGTAAAAGAAATATTAGAAAGAAGACTACAAACAATTGTATTTAGAAAGGGTTTAGCAAAAACAATAAAACAGGCAAGACAATTAATTGTACATAGGCATATTGTTATAGGAGATAGGGTAATATCTTCTCCAGGTTATTTAGTTAAAGTTGATGAAGAGGATAAAATAGGTTATAATCCTTATTCAAATATAGATAAAGAAAAATTATTAAATCAAAATATAAATAAGGAAGAAAATAAAGAATCAACCGTACAAGAAGTTAATCAACCTTCTCAATAGTCCTTTCTTTTTCTTTTTTACTTTTTTCCTTTTTAAAATTTTATTTAACCTATTTATATTTTTATTTAATAATATTATAGATAAATTAAACTCTCTTATCATTTCTACCTGACTTCTTAATTCTTTTATAGATTGCCCCAATTCAGAAATATTATATGGAAAATTTTCTTGAATCTTTATATATTCAATACCTTTCTTCAATATATCTTTTATCGTATAACCTTTTTTCTTTAATTCTTCTAATTCCTCTTTAATATCCCCAATATATATTGTTGTTGAATCATTAGACATTTAAAAAATAGGTATTTTATTCTTTATATAATATATTAGAAAAATTTATATATGATATTTATAAGGTTTTTCACAACTTTTTATATAAATTATAATAATGTAGTATTAATACTTGTAGCTGTATTCGTGTATGTTATTTTAATTATATTATTATCACCGTTTATATATATTTGTGGATTGATTTGCGTGTTTTCTGCAGGAACTAATTTTGCATCAATTATTATTTTATATTTACTGGAATTTCTTGATAGCATCAAATATATAAAAGATAATAAAACCTGGATATATTTTAAATAATCTGATAATGTATATTTTTTATCTTCCTCCAAAAGTTTTAGTAATGATATATTGGAGGACATACCTTCTTTAGAAGAGGAAGAAATTATGAATGGCAATTCTTCATTCTCTTTAAAACATTTTAGATGATCACCAGAATAATCTCTATTAATATTACATTTTATAACGGATCTTCCATCTTTTCCTAAAAAGTTTAATAAACCAGAAAAAGAATATTCTTTTTCTAGAGATTGTTCTAAATGTGATTTTAATGATAATGGTTCTATACCATATTTTTTTGCCATATAGTAGATGTCTTTAAAAATCATATGTAATATCAAATCTAAACCAATATATGGAATTTCTAATAAAATTTCTTCAAAATTTTTTCCATCTATTTTAGTAGATTCTTCATCATTAATCATTTTCCTTACATTTTGAATTGTTTCTCTCAATGAATTACCAAGATTTTTTATATAATCTAATTCGCTCATATAATTATCTAATATAGAAATTCTAAAAAGATATTTGAAATATAAAAATAAAATTTTATAAAAATTGTTGCATCTATTATATAGTAAAATTTTATACAGTTATACGACGTTAAATTATGTTATTACAGAGAAGTTATCCTAATATATGAAAAAATTTATTCGAGAAAATTTATAAATAAAAAATTTGTATCTAATAGGTTGTATATTATATTTCTAATACAAAAATCATATATATCTTTTATATAAATTTTTTGAAAAATATTTATAAAATATAAATTAAGTCGCATAACTTTACATTATTTATAAATATACTAACTAAAAAGTACTCATATCATAAAATAATATGACAACATATTAGTAATAAATAGAAAAATTTATTAATAAATATTTATAAATTCCAAAGTTGTATATATAGGAATTTTTATTATCAAAATTTTTATGGTAGAATATTGTAAATTACCATATGAAAATGAAAAATATGAGATCCTTATTAAAAGAGAGGAAGAAACAAATGAAAAATATGGTTATGATCCATGGAAAAGGCCAGTAAATGAATTATTAGATTTCTCAATTATTAATTTAGATAAACCAAAGGGACCCACATCTCACCAAGTCTCTGGATGGATAAAAAATATTTTAAATAAAAAAGCAGGACATGCTGGTACATTAGATCCAAAAGTAACTGGGGTATTACCAATAGGAATTGGAAGAGGAACAAAAGTATTAAAATTATTATTAACTGCTGGAAAAGAATATATAGCATGGATGCATATACATAGTGATATTGATGAAAACAAAGTATATGAAGTATTAAATAAATTCCAAGGAAAGATTGTTCAAAAACCTCCATTAAAATCTGCAGTAAAAAAAGTTCCTAGAGAGAAAAATGTTTATTGTATAAAAGTATTGGAAGTTGATGGTAGAGATTGGTTATTGCAAATTGCAACAGAAGCTGGTGTATATATAAGAAAATTAATAGATGACATAGGAAAAGCTCTAGGGACAAAAGCACATATGCAGCAATTAAGAAGAATTAGAGTTGGAGAACTAAAGGAGGATTCTGAAAAATATCCTTTATCTACTTTGCAGGATATAGTTGATTCTATATGGTTTTGGAGAAATGAAAATAATGAAGAATATATAAGGAAAGTTTTTCTACCAGCAGAAGTTGCAGCAGAACATACAAAGAAAATTTGGATATTAGATACTGCAGTAGATGCAATTGCACATGGAGCAAACCTAACAGTAAAAGGAATATCAAAACTATATTCAAATATAAAGGAAGGTGATTTAGTAACAATATTTACATTAAAAGGAGAAATAGTTGCATATGGAACTGCATTAATGGATTCTGAAAAAATTTTAAATTCTGAAAAAGGTATTGCTGTTGATATTGATAGAGTTATTATGAAGAGAGGTTTATACCCAAGAGTATGGAAAAAATCTAATATACAATGAAATTAATATTGGGAATTGATGAAGCCGGAAGAGGTCCAGTAATTGGGCCAATGGTAATTGCCGGTTATTGTATTGAAGAAGAAAAAATTGAATTATTAAAATCTTTGAGAGTTAAAGATTCTAAAGAATTAACAAGAAAGCAAAGAGAAGAAATATATAATGAAATAATAAAATTAACAGATAAATATAAATATATAATAATTGATCCAAAAACAATAGACTATTATGTATATAAAAACAAATTAAACTATTTAGAATTTGAGAATATGATAAAAATAATTGAAGAAATAAAACCAGATAAAGTAATAATTGATTCTCCAATAGTTAATACAAAAAAAGTAATAGAATATATAAAAAATAATTTAAAAATAAATGTTGAAATAATTGCAGAAAATAGGGCAGATAAAAATTATCCTGTAGTATCTGCAGCTTCTATTATTGCAAAAGTTATAAGGGATAGAGAAATTGATAAAATAAAGGAGAAAATAAATATAGATTTTGGATCTGGATATCCATCTGATGAAAAAACAATAAAAGTATTAAAGGAAGACTATGATAAAATAAAAGATTATGTAAGAGAATCTTGGATGACAATTAAAAGAATAAGAAGAATAAATCAAAAAAATATACTTGACTTTTTATAAATATTCTATAACTTATAAAATTAAGAATGGTAAGACAAACATACCTATTGTCAAATTAATTATTATAATTACTGATAATGCTATATATAATATATTCTTTTCATTAAGATATTTCTTTAGTTCCATTGAAACTTCTATAAATGGTACAGAAATCAAAATAAAATAATAAATATATGATAATAAGATATTCTCTGTTAATAAATAATATATTATAGCTAAAATATTTAAAATAAATAATAATATAAATGCAATTTTTTGAAACTTATACATTTTATTAATAAAAATATCATCTTCTTTAATATATTTTTCAAAATTTAATTTTTCTTCTTCTTTTTCTTTAAATTTTACCTTTTTTAATAATATAAATGAAATTAAAGAAACTAAAAAAGCAATTAATAATGAATAAATTATATTATTGATATTCAAACCTTCTAATAATAATCTTGCACCTAAATATGATATAAATATTATAAAAATGAATCTTATTATATTATCCTTTAATTTCATTAATAATTTAGTTCCAATCCTTGAACCAATTAAAACCCCCAAAGTAAGGAAAGGCAATAAAATAAAGTCTATATAACCAGTTTTGAAATATAAAATTGAAGATGTATCAGCAGTTACTCCTATCATAAAATTACTGGTAGTAGTACTTACTTTTATTGGCAAATTCATTATTAAATCCATTCCCAAAACTTTTAATATCCCTGAACCAATTCCCAATAAGCCAGAAACAAAACCTGCAAATAACATAACAATCCACCCATAAATCCATCTTACTCCATCATAATATATTATTTTTCCATTTTCTTCATATTTTCCAAATAAATTAAAGAAATATGTAGATTCATCAGGTTTTGATGGATAATATTTCTCTTTTAAATTCTTTATTATCAAAAATATTGAAGATAATAATAATACAACCCCAAATATTATATATACAATAAAAAATAGATTATGAGTATATAGATAGTTATTTAAAAGGAATCCAAATATAGCACCAAAGGTTGTAGCAGTTAATAAACTAATTGCTATATAGTCATTAGCTATCTTTTTCTTTATATATGTTAAAGATGAAGATATAGATGTGGAAATAGTAGATAACAAAGATATACCGGTTATTAAATATAATGGATAATTTAGGAATATTGTTAAGATTGGAGAAATAATTGTTCCACACCAAGACCTGTTATAGAACCTATAATACCTGCAAAGATACCAATAAGTAATATTAATATTAGATTAAAAAATGTATATATCATGGTATAAATAAATTCTTTAAAATATATAGGACTTCATATAAGTATCTTTTCTTGATAAAAAAGGAAAATCAAAAAAGATATTTAACCTCTTTAATCATTCTTCTTCAAATTCCTGAACATTACTCTTTTTATATTCAGAATATTTCTCAATTTCTTGCATAGCTTTATTTATTTCTTCAATCATTTCTTGAGGTATATTGTCTATTTTTACATTATTAATTCCTACTCTAATATATTTATCCCACTCAATTTTTATTCCATTTTCATTTATTTCCATTGGATGTCTTAATAAACTATGTTTTGTATCTCTCATCTTCCATACAATAATTGATCTATACAATTTTCCATCTACTTCATCTAAATCCATCTTTACAATCCCATCTACTGCATGTTCAACTCCAGGTCCACCAAATCCCCTCTCGCCAACAGAAATTTGTGAGACAAATATTGCAGTACATCCTAAACCTGCAATCAACCTTTTTAATGACATTACTATAGATCTTGCCATTGCTGGTTTTGTCAAATATAATGTAGAAATTGAATCTATAACAACTCTTTTAGCATTCGTATCCTTTATTGCTTGTCTTACTACATCTAATAGTTCGTGTATATTATCTAAATCTCTTACTAAATATTTTTCTCTTTGGGCTGCAGTACCGGTTCCACCAGTAAATGCATCTACAATTGCTAATTTTCCTTCTTCCTCATATTTTGATATATCCCATCCAAAATTCTTAAAACTCCTTCTTGCACTTACCGGATGTTCTTCTAATGCAACAAATACTCCATTTTCATTATTCTTTAATCCATTATATAGAAATTGTTTACCCAAAATAGATTTTCCTGTACCAGGTCCCCCACTTAATAATACTACATTCCTTTCTGGTATTCCTCCATATAATATTTCATCAAATCCTGGTATATATGTTCTAACCTTATATATCATTATAATAATTTGAAATAAATGCTTAAACATTTATAAATAATAACATTGTTATATCTTTATGGCAAAATATTTAATACTATTAACAAAAGATGATAAAAATACATTAGAAATGGCTTTAGAATTTTCAAAGATATTAAAAATGAGTGGAGCAGAAGATGTAAAAATTTGTTTTACTTTAGAGGGAATTAAAGCTTTAAATAAAGAAAATGAAGAATATAATTTAATTATATCTAAACATTTGGAAGATATAAAAAATTTAAATATAAAAATATACGCATGTGAAAAATGCATGGTAAAATTTAATATACCAGAAGAAAAATTAATATATAAAGATAAAATATTTTCATATGAAGAAATGAATAGATTAGTGGATCAAGGATATGCAATAATTACCTTTTAATTTCTATTATTTTTCCTTCAACATTATCTTTAAACAAATCATCGTGTGTACATAATATTACTTGATAATTATCCAAACCCGATATTAATTGGGCTAAAGATAATCTTACATTTTCATCTAAAGATTCTGTAGGCTCGTCTAATAACAATACATTTATATTTAGATTTAATATAGAAGCAATAGCTAATCTTAATGCTAAATCTAATATTTTTATTTGTCCTCCACTTAATCCGGCTTCATCAATATATTTTTTAATACTCTTTCCATCAATATTTTTAATTATATAAATATAAAATAATTTTTCATCTTTTACCTTACTTTCTTTTATATCTATTCCAACATCTATAATATCCTGATATCTATATAATTTCTTAAAATAGAATTTAAATGCATTTTCCAGGTTTTTTGATATTTTTTCTCTATTAACTTCTATATATTTTAGTAAAACATTATATAAAGATCTCAAACTATTTATATTTTTACTTATATTCTTTAATTTTTCATTTATATTATTATACATATTTAATTTTTCTTTATAATTTTTTATTAATTCTGGTTTTAGATTTTCATATTTTTTTATTTCTTTATCAAGCTCATTCAATTTATTTTCAAACTCTTTTAAAGAATTTAAATTATTTCTTTTATATATATCTTTTATTTTTTCCAAATTCTTTTTCATATTTTCTATTTTCATTAAAGAATATCTTATATCATTTATCTCATTTTTTATGTTTTGATATTCTTTTCTTAAATTATCTATAACCTTATCCAATTCATTTTTCTTTATATAATTTATTGTATCTTTTATTATTTTATATTCATTTATTTGATTTATTTTATAATTTATTTCATTAATTTCTTTTTCAATCCTTATTTTTTCATTTTCAATATCGGATAAATTTATTCTATCTTTAATTTTTCCTTGAATATATAAAAAGTACTTATATTTATTTTCTATTTCTTGATATTGTTTATCTAAATTGTTTTTTTCATTTTTAAATTTATTTAAATTCTCTTTATCTTTATTTAAACTCTCTCTATATTGATTTAGCAATTTTTTATGTAAATCTTCATCCAGAGCTCTTTTACATACTGGGCATTCAGATATTTCTCTATTTAATATATTTAAATATTCCTCTTCTTCCTTTATTTTATTTTCCAAAATTATAATATTATTTTCCAATTCTTTCTTTTTATTATCTATATTTTTTATTTCATTTTCTATATTTTTATATTCTATATATTTTTCTATATTTGAATATATTTCCTTTAATTCTTTTAACTTATATTCTAATTCTTTTTCATCAACATTTTCCAAATATTCCAATTCCTTTTTTCTACTTTCCAAATATTCTAAAGAACTATTTAACAAATCTTTTGAATAATTTTCATATTTAAGATTTTTTCTTTCAGATTCAAGATTTAATATATTATCATATAATTCCCTTTCTTTTTCTTCATATTCTTTTAACTTTTGATTTAAGTAATTTTCTTGAGTTAATAAATTATAATCTATATCACCTTCCAATGTTTTTAACTCTAGATAATCTTTATATATATTATCTCTTATTTTCTTTAATTCCAAATACTTATTAATTTCTTCCAATAATTTTTCAATATCTCTATCCCCAAAAATATTTTTATATAATTCTATATCTTTTAATAATAAATTTCTTTCTTTTTCTTCATATTCCTTTTCCTTTTCTAAATCTTTTATTAATCCTTCAACTACTTTTAATATTAAAGAATAATATTCTATATCAAATATCTTTTCTAATAACTTTGTTAATTCAATTTTCCCAGATAAATTAATATATCTCCCCAAATCCCCCTGTTTTATATATAATACATCTGTAAATTTCTCAACTCTATTTATATTTAATATTTCTCTTATTTTTTTATTAACAATATCTGGTCCAGAAGCTATAACTTTATTCCCTTCATATAATATTGCCTTAGATTCTCCATTATTATTTGAAGATCTTATTATTTTGTATAAAGTATTTCCATTAGATATTTCCAATTCTACATTTAAATTATATGAACCAATTCTTATTAAAGATGACACATTTGATATATTTATACTGGATAGAGAATCTTTTCCAAATAAACCAAATAATATTGCATGGAATATAGAAGTTTTCCCAACTCCATTTTCTCCTATTATTATATTTTTTTCATCAAAATTTATCTCTAGATTTTTATGTATTTTAAAATTCTCTAATCTTATTTTACTAATCCTCATTTTATTAATTGTTTAAATATGGTTTCCCTTATTCTATCCAAATCAGAATTTTTACCAGAATACATCTCCTCAAATAATTCTTTTATATAATTAAACATTTTTATTACTTCTTGTTTATCATTTACAAAAAAAGAACTATCTATTATATTATCTATTGTAACTACTTCATTATTTAATTTTATTTCTTCATCTAAAGAATAAGAATCATCTAAGATTAAATATCCGGATTCTATTAAATTTTCTAATAGATTTTTTATATTAATATAATAATCTTTCTTATATCTAACTTTAATTTTTATAATTGTTTCCTTAGATTTATTATAAATATCACTTTTTAATTTATTTAATCCATAATCATTATTTATTATATCTTCATAAATATATATTGGCCTAACATTTAATTCTTTAAATTCTATATTATCATCCATTACATAAAAAAATCCTTTCTTTATATTTTCTTCATCTTTTGATATTTCAGTCCTTTCAGTAGAACCTGGTAAAGCAAATATTATATTATCATGTTTTTCCAAATGTTTTTTATGAAAATGACCAAATGCATAATAATTGGCTTTGGGAAAATCTTCTGGAGATAAAATCCTTGGTTCCTTGCTATAACTTTCCAAAATACTTTCCGGAAATACATTTATTGCACCATGAAACATAAATATGATATAACCATTATTTTCAAATTTTAAATTAGATAGATTCTTTTTATAATATGTTTTTAATTGTTCATATGATAAATTTGATGGTTCAGATATTCCATAAATATATACATCTTTATATATAAATGGTTCTTTTATATTTGCTTCATATACTAGATTCAATCTTTTTAATATTTCTAAGATATTTTGTCTTTGTCCCTTTGTATCATGATTTCCCCTAATAAATATTAATGGTATTTTATTATCCTTTAATTTAAACAATATATCCAATATTTCCAATAGATATTTTGAATCTATTCTAAAATAATCATCAAAAAAATCTCCAGAATGAATTATAAAATCTACCTTCTCTCTAATTGCAAATTCTATAACCTGTTTAAATGAATTTAGAAAATCATATTTCCTAATCTCACCATATTCTACTGGAATTTGACATCCTAGATGAGTATCAGAAACATGAACAAATTTCATTAAATATTATTGTATAAAAATTTTTTATTTATATTTTCCAAATATTCTCTCAAATAATTTAAAACTATTTCCCTATCCTTTTTATAATGATCAAAACTTATTTTTAATAAAAAAGAATCTTCCGTATAATGTAATTTAATAATTTTATTTAATGCTAGTTCATCTTTATCAATTCTTAGATAAATATTATAATTATCATCAAAATTGCAATTACTTTTTATATCTTCAAACTTCAATCCTAAAGAAATTAAATTTCTAAAAAATATATCTATACTATTTTTATTATTAATTTTTATTTCATATACTTCAATTATATTACTTATTAATCCTCTATCTTTATAATTATTTATTTCTATTTTCTTTCTATCAATATCTTTTAATAATAAATCAATTGCACTTAATATTTTATTTTTATCATCCCATTCATGTATATTTACCCTTAATAGTACAAAAGAAATCTTCATAACAATTATATAAATATATAGAAAAGTTTATATTTATAAAAAAATTTATATTTAAAATGGTAAAAAGAACTCAGAGTTTACCTCTAAATACTATAATTTTAGCAATTATTGCGATAGTTGTACTGGTATTTCTTGTATTAATATTCACTGGTGGAATTGGAAAATTTATTGGACAGACTGGTCAGATAACCCCCTCATCTAATCAGACAAGTAGTGCACAATGTTCAGAATATGCAACATCAATACAAACCCAAATGGGAACTTCCACAGATTCATCTGCTCAATTACAAATGCTAGCACATTCTCAATATGCATCTTCTAACTGTAGCATTTATTTCCAATATTCATTTACTTTATATAATAATTCTCAAGTTGTATGTGGGCTTGGTTCAAATTACTGTATAGTCCTCTCCAGTTCTAGCTCTGGTTCTAACTCCTGTTCTTCCTGCCAACCTCCAGATTGTATACCTGGTTGCCAACTTAAATAAAGATTTATTTTTTATTACTAAATATTATTTATGATAGATAAAAATTATGTTTCATCAATTTTAGGTATATCAAAAACAAAATTACAAGAATTAATAGATGAAAAAATAAAACAATATAAAAATTTAATTGATGAAGAAACAGCTATTTTATTGATATTAAAAGAAAAAGGATTAAAATTAGAAGATTTATATAATATAAAAGTAAAAAACTTATATCCAGGATTAAAGGTAAAAGAAATAAAATTAAAGATAAATAAAATATTAATAAAAAAGGATAATTTAATAATTCTAGAAGCCGGAGATGAAACTGGATTAATTAAGTTAATAATTAAAGATTATAAATGGAAAAGAAAAGAGAATTTATTAAAGGAAAATAATAATATAAAAGTAAAAAATGGTGTTGTTCTAAATAATTTTGTTTTATCAATATTCATAAATAATATAGACTTAATAGAAAAAATAGATGAAAACATAAATCTAAATCAAAATTATATATCATATAGATATATAAGATTATTAAAAGAAAAAGAGAATAATTATATAGTATTAACAGATAACTTTAATGTATTATATTTAGAAAAAAATATTCAATTGGAATATAATAAAACATATACAATAAAATTTTATAATAAAAGACCCATTGAAATTATTGAATTAAAATCCTACTAAACTCATTAACTTATCCGGATTATTATAATACATATTCATAATTTCTGAAATCTTTCTATAATTTCTTATATTATTTTCTAACATATATTCTAATACCCTTATTTTAAATTTAAAGTTTGTTTCTATATCATTTTTATTCCAATTTCTAATTTCAGCAATTTTATTTAATACATAACTCTCACTTGGTATATATGAATCATCTTTTGGATTCCATTTAAATGAAACTATCCTATCAACATCCTTTTTTTCTTTATTAAATCTGAGTATTTCATATATCTTATCTACCCTTCTTACATATTTTCCCTGATATCTTAATCTTTTAAGAAATACAACTCCATCCAATACTTCCAATAAAGATGGAGGTAAATTAATTGGAGGAGATAATAATCTATCCATTAATGCCTCAAAACTTTCTGCATGTATAGTACCCAAACCAGCATGACCTGTTGCCATTGCCTGGAATAATATATAAGCTTCCTCACCTCTTACCTCACCTACAATTATATAATCTGGTCTCTGTCTCAAAGCAGCTTTTAATAGATCAAACATAGTAACTTCACCATATCTATTTGGACCATATCCTGGTCTTGCAACTTCTGATAACCAGTTTGGATGTGGTAACTTTAATTCTGCAGTATCTTCTATTGATATTATCTTTTTCTCTGGTTTAATAAATAAAGATATTGCATTTAAGAATGATGTTTTACCTGTAGCAGTTCCTCCAGATATTAATAATGACCTCCCCTCTTCCACTAATGTCCATAAATATGCCAACATATTAAAGTCAACAGTTCCATATAATAATAGATCAATTGGTGTGAATGGATCTTCTGTAAATTTTCTAATTGTAAATGAAGAACCCCTCCTAGAAATATCTTTTCCAAATGTTATTTGAATTCTTGCTCCATTGGGTAAAGCAGCATCTAATAAAGGATTTGCAACAGAAACAATCCTTCCGGTTCTTACAGATAACTTTATTACAAAATTATCCAATTCTTCATCAGAATTAAATTGTAAATTTGTTTTTATTTCACCTATTAATGGATTTCTATGGAATATAAATATAGGATAATTTATACCTGTACATGATATATCTTCTATTAATGGATCTCTCATTAATGGATCTATTATTCCATAACCAATTGTATCCCTTACTATATAATATAATATATATGGTAATTTATTTGGATCTATCTGATACCCCTTTTCTTTTATTATATTTAAAGATTGTCCTATTATATAATTTCTCATATATTCTTCATTTTTTTCCATTCCCAAAGGAAGTTCGGATGTTCTAGCTAAATCATCAATTACTGAATTTATAATTTTCCTATCATTCTCATCTATATTTGGTTCTATTACATGATATATAAGTTCACCATATTCATTATCCCATGATATATCGGCATATGCAAAAATATATTCCTTACCAAGAATATTCATCTTTGTTAGTGGATATCTAAATTGATTTATATTTTCATTTTTTCCATATAATTCTATAAAAAATCTAAGTTTATCCCTTTCAGTAATTTTTTTATTTTCTGAAGGTATATTAACCAAACTTATATTATAAACTTTTTTGTTTCTTTTTTTCTTCTTTCTTTTTTCATATTTATTATTATTTAATGGTATATAAATTGGTTGATATTCTTTATGTGTACTCTCTATGATATTTATTTTCTCATTTCTTTCATTTAATTTTCTTTTTATTTCAATCTTTTTTCTTATTACATCTATAACATCATCAATAAAATCATAAACGTTATTCATATATTTAATGAAAACTTGGGAAAATATAAATTTAACTTAGATATAAAATAGAATTTGAAGAATAATTCTTATATTGTAAAAAGAAAGAGTTCAAACCCTGACCATAAATAGGATGAAAATAAGAATTATTATTCAAATTTATTGATAATAAATTTCCATTATAAGATATATATACAAGGTTATTAATCGCACTTATTGAAAATTTATAATTTTGTGAAGGTTGACAAAAAAGATTTGCATTATATAGATAAGAATAGTATATACAAAACTCAACATTTGATTCTATATAATTTAAAACTATTTTATCATAATTTGATGGATTTGTTATATGATTGAAATATAAAATCATTGATTGAGAAATAAAAAATAATATTAAAGTTATTAATACGATTTCTATTGCATTTACTGGCATTATACAATAGAAGCTTGTACATAGTAGTATACTAATTGATTACAAACAGTAGAATTTGGATTATTAACAATATTTAATCCGTTATATTGCAAGTTTACATTAACAGAATTTCCGTTTGTTGTAGTTGATGTCTGTCCCGTTGGTTCTATTATTATCCATTCGCATTGTCCATTTTGAGGATTATACATTGGTCTACATGCTACCTGATATTGTATAACTCCACCCAATTGTGTTGCTGAAAGTAAACACTCTGGATAATATGATACTCCAGCTATTCCAGTATTATATTGGGGAATAAATAATACATTATTATTCTGAACATTTATATTAAAATCAAAATATTGTGTTATAACGTTATTAGTACTTACTAAAGGCAATATTAGAGTATTATTATTTACATCTTGTATTATTATATTAGAAGAATTTACTTTAACTATAAGATTGGGAATTCCACATAATTGAATAGAATTATAACCGGATGAAGGTATTGGAATGGAATTATTAACATTACATGGGATATATATATTGTAATTTATTGGAACTACAGAAATAGATGGATTATAGTAAGTTACAGATGACTGAAATGAATATTGAATTAAATTATTATATATACTCAAAGAACCCTTGGGTAAATTTAATGTAACTGTTTGAGATCCTCTGCTTTGAACAACAGATGATATAGCTTCTGCCAAAGAAGTTAATTGACTCTGTATATCATTTACTGTAGACTTAATTTGGGATTTTTGTATTAGTGGTATACCCCATTCATATATCCCTATTGACAAACCAACTACAATAATTCCCAACAATAAATAACTAATAAGCTGAGATTGTAATTTCATTTTATAAAGATATTAAAAAAATTTATTAATTTTTATATCCTTCTGTTATAACTTTGTATTGATGAACTTGTATAACTTGTACTTTGACTACTTTTTATACTCTCTATTTGTTTCTTAAGATTATCTAATAATTCTGCCACTTTTAGATTGGCTTTTTCTAAGTTTTCTATTCTCTTTAATAGTTCTATATTATTTTCATTTGTTTCCCTTTCTTTTGGCCTTAATAAAGCAGCTTCTTTAAATATATCAAATAAATTCTTTATTTCTTTATATAAATTATTTGTAACAACCACCAATTCCGATATTTTTGCTTGTAAGTCTATATTACTCTTTATTAATGAATTTACAATTTCCTTATAAAATGAAGTATCTATGTTTGATTGCGCATAATACATTTGGGCTTGAGCTTCTTTTTTAATTATTGGATTTGTTTCAGATGGAATTGAAACCTGTCTTTTTATTTCTTCAATATTATTCTTTAATTCATTTTTTAATGTAGCTAAATCGTCCTTTAAATTTTCTATCTCTTCAACCAATTTTTCAACAGGATCTGTTGGCATAAGTTCATACTCTGACGATGGCATAAAAAAATAAAAAATTTTGATATTTATAAATCTTTTAAAAACTATTCTTCAATTTCTCCCTCTTCTCCCGATTTATTTGATGATCCTTCTCCTCCTGTTGATTTTCCTACTGCAGCAATTACATCATCTATCTTCAATATCATTATAGCAGCTTCTACTGCAGACTTTATAGCTTGTATAGTTATATTTGCTGGTTCTATTACATTTCTATCCCACATATCTCTAACTTTACCTTCAATTGCATCAATTCCAGCCCATTTTTTACCTTGTTCATGCAATGCTCTTAATTGTGTCATTGCTTCTATAGTATCCATACCAGCATTTTCTGCCAATGCAGCTGGTATTGCTTCTAATGCATCTGCAAATGCTAGCATTGCCATTTGTACTTTTGATGATTCTTTTTTAGCTTCTTTTCTTATTCCCTCTGCTAATTCCATTTCCAATGCACCACCTCCAGCAATTACTTTTCCATATTTAATTACTGTTGCAACATCCCTAATTGCATCATTTATAGATCTTTCTATTTCATCTGCAACATGCTCAGATCCTGCTCTTATTAATATTGTAACAGCCTTTGGATTTCTACATCCCGTTATAAATATCATATTTTCATCTGCAACCTTTCTTTCTTCAACCAATTCTGCATATCCCAAATCGTTTTCTGATAATTCATCAATAGAATTTATAATTTTTCCACCAGTTGCTTTTGCTATTTTTTCCATATCTGATTTCTTAACTCTCCTTACTGCCAATATTCCATATTTTGCCAAATAATATGCTGCTAAATCATCAACTCCCTTTTGTACAAATACAACATTTGCCCCCACTTCTCTTATCTTTTCTACCATTTTCTTTAGCATCTCCCTCTCTTTATTCAAAAATTGTTCTAATTGATCTGGGGAAGATATATTTATTCTAGCATCTGTTTCTGTTTCTTTAATTTCAATAGCATCACCTATTAATGCTATCTTTGCATTTGAAACAACCTTTGGCATTTCTCCATGTATTTTTTCTTTATCTATTACTATTCCATCTATTAATGATGTTTCTTCTACGCCACCACCGATTTTCTTTTCAATCTTTAATGAATCAAGATCTACAATTATTTTCTTTTCTCCACCCGATAGTTCTACAACATCCGTTACTTTCCTAACAGCATCAACAATTATTTTTGCTAATTTATCTGAATAAATTGATGCTAATTTTGATGATAAAGCAGACTTTGCAACCTTTATTAATGTTTCTTCATCATCCATTGATACCTTTTGAGCCAATTTATTTACTAATTCTTCAGCAATAACTGCTGCCTTATTATAACCTTCTATAATAACTGTTGGATGTATATTCTTATCTAATAATTCATCTGCCCTCTTTAATAATTCACCCGCCAAAACTGTAGATCTTTTAGTACCATCACCAACTTCTTTATCCTGTGTTTTTGCTATTTCTATTATTAACTTAGCAGCTGGATGTTCAACATGTATTCGATCTAATATTGTTGCCCCATCATTTGTAACATCTATATCTCCCAATTCATCTACCAACATTTTATCCATTCCTCTTGGACCCAAAGATGTTTTTAATATTTCTGATACTAATACAGCTGCCATAATATTTGATCTCATTGCTTCCCTACCTATTGTTCTCGCATATTTTTCTGGAGATAATACAATTGGATATAATCCTTTTTTATCTTCTGCCATATATATATTATATATATAAGACTTATAAGTTTTGGACAGAAAATTTTTTATTAATTTGATTTTTCCTTATTTTCTATTAATCTTTTTATTTCTCTTATTATATTATCAATATCATCTTCTTTATTGTTATAAAAAACATAATATTCTTTTTTCATTTCCTCTAATTCATCTTCTATAACTTCAAGGTTCATCGCCCATATATTTGTAAAAATTTTATTGTATGGATAATTTCTTTCTTTTGATAATCTCTCATATAATATATTTGGGTCTGTTTTTATAACAATATATAAATCCCCCTTATCATATAAATGTGCAAAATTTCCTTCTATAATAATATATTTACTATTTAAATTTCTTATATAATTATCAATTTCTTGAAACAACTTATCTTCATCTACTATATATGTTTGTTCTGCTTCATCATATTCTTCATATAAATTATTTTTAATTGCAAAATCATATATATCAATTAAAACAGCATTTATTTGTTCTGCCAATTTTTTTGCTACTGTACTTTTTCCAACACCAGGTACCCCCGTTATACAAATAATCATTTCTTTCTTATTACGAATTCTGTTTTTGGATCTTTATATAATGTAGATTTATTTATTGCTATCATGGGTATTCCGAATAGAGTACTTAATAATCCCTCAAAATATCCCTCCATGAAATATTCTTTTATTTCTACATTTTTTTCCTTTAATATATCTTCTATATCTTTTAATACTAGGGATTCTATAGATGAACTTAATGTAATTAAGAAATCCAATGCTTTAATATCAATGAATATATCTTCTATTTTTCCAAAACCAAATTTCTCAGTCAACTTAATTATTTCCTTCAGATAATCTTCATTTAAAACTCTCTCTATTCCCGAATACATCTTATATGTAGTAGAAATTATAATACCAAATCTTTTTCCAGAATCTCTAATGAAATTTAGATTATTTATTTCTAAGGCTTGTAAATATAAAACCTGAAATATTTCTGATGGGATTATTAAGAATTTTATATCAGAAATACTATAAAATTCATTTTTGTCTTTTCTAATTAATCTTATCATTGGCGTATTTCCATGAATCATCTCTAAAAAGTTTACATCTTCATTTATATACCATATTTTTGCTTTTCCAACAATCCTATAATTTAAATATCCCCTCTCTTTTAATATTTCAAGATGTTTAGATAATGTAATTCTATTAATATTTAAGATCTTTGATAGTTCGGATATAGTTAATCCATAAGCATTCTGTTTAAGAACTTCCAATAATTTCTCATCCACATCATTAGTACTCATTAATATTTTTTAGAATTAGAAAATTTATATATATTTATCAAAAGATTAATATATGAAAAGAGAAAAAGTTATTAATTTATTGATTTTGGTCATAGCTTTTATAATTTTAGTATTAATAATAACTATCAAATCTAAAATAATAAATTATACAAATAATATTAACAACAATCAGACATATGTATATACAAATCCAAATAATATAACAATTGCCGGACCATATAATATTACACAATTAGAATTTATACCAATATATTCAAATACAAGTTTATATAATTCATTAAATAACTATAAATATCAACTATTTATTTTTGATCCAACATTAAGTGGATATTATAATGCGGAAATCCTTTATATATTGATATATTTATTAAAATATAATAAAAATTTCATATATGCATGTTCTTTTTACTATAATAGTTCTGGATGCAAATATTTTCTAGAAAATAATAGTATAAACGATAATTATGTTTTTTTATATACTACATATAATAATGATGAAAATTTGACATATATTCTACCAAGAAATGAAACACTATTAATATATTTATTACCAACAAACAATTCTTATGGAATAATATTTAATAATCAAAACAATACGGTTATTATATATAATAATAATAGTATAATTGCTGAAGAAATGGCTGAGAAGTTTATATTATACTATTATGGAATTATCAATAGTTAAAGGAATATTAAATTATCAGTTTGGAGATAATATCGGAGATAAAATAATTGAAAAGTATAAAGAAAAAATAAAAATTGAAAAAAGCAAAAAAACTGGAAGAATAAGAAGAATATATATAGATGATAAATTATTTGGAACAATAGAACCAACAACAGGATTTATTATATTAACATTTTATGGAGGATTAATAGTAAAAGAACTATTAAAATTTCCAAAGTATAGGATTGTTGTAAAAGATGAAGCAGCAAAATTTATAAGAGAGGGGAAATCTGTATTTAATAAATTTGTTGAGAATTTAGATGAAAATATATTGCCAAGGGATATTGTATTAATAGTAGATAAAAACGATAATCTACTAGCAATAGGTGAAAGTTTATTGTCTGGAAAAGAAATCAGAGATTTTAAAATAGGAGTTGCTGCAAAAGTAAAAAATGTTTGAATATATAATAAAAAAATATTATAGTAAATTAATAGATTATGCAAAAATAGATAATAAATTAAGAAAAGAATTAATTTTATCTATATTTCTTTCAAATATGTTAATATATTCAATACCATTATTTTTATTTAGCTATTATTATGTTGTTTTACCATATAATTTTTTGATAAGTTATTCAGAAATTATATCAAAGATATTATACTATTCTCATATAAATTTCACATTGGAAAATAACATTGTATATATAAAAAATATAAGTTTTATAATTGATCAAGAATGTACTGGCTTTAAATCAATATTTGGTATATTTGCTCTAATATTTTCTACACCTATATTAAATATAAAGAAAAAAATATATTATTTCATTATTTTTTCTCCAATATTGTTTATATTAAATATATTTAGGTTATGGTCTGTCTTTTATTTTTATTACATATTTAATATTGATCCTTATTTATTACACAATTTTTTATGGGAAATATTTACAACATTATTTTTAATTATTTTTTGGCTAATATTCTTAATAAAAAATAAAAAGGAATTATTCGTTTAAACTTTCTAAAATTTTCTTAATATTTTCATATAATTTCTGGCTTATTTTTTCAATATAAATTATATTATTATTTTTTATATAAAATCTTACATAATCTCCAGAACTTAAATTATTTATATCTATAGATTTATCAAATGAATAATCTTTCCCATTTATCTCTATTATTACTTTATCCTTCATTATATTCTTTATTTTCCCATATATTATTCCCTCTTTTATATAATCAAATGATTCATACATAAAAAATATTTTTCATTTAAATAATATAAGCTTCTATTAATGCTGCTATAAATATAAATAATATAGCTAAAACAAATAATGCTAAAGAATCTGAAAGTATAATTTCTAAGGTTTTTCTATCAAGTTTTTTTATAAATGCTATTGATAAAATATTACCTGCCAATGCTGCTAAGAAATATCCTAAAAATTCTAGTATTCCATGTGGTAATATTTCTAATAAACTAATAGTTGGAATTAAAATAAATTTATATATAATATTATTTGAAATATATTCTGATGCTCTCAAACCCAAGAATACTCCAATAATTGATGCATTCCATAATAATAAATATATAGATCCAGCGCCAAATATTATTGAAAATGCAAAAAATAACAATAATACTGTCATATTATTATATAGTATATATGTAAAGAAACTATTTGTATATATTGCATGAGCATAACTTAGGGCAATAACATTTTCCCTTATATCTTCTATTGCCTGTATTTGTGGATAAAATAAATTATAATTTATTAAATAACCTATATAGAATCCAATTATTGATGCAAAAAATATTATAAATGATATTATAAAATATTCTTTATATCTAAAAAATAAGTTTCTCTTTGATTTTATTTTTTCAGATATTTTTTCATCTTTTTCTATTAATTTATTGTATATTTGAACAAAAGGAACTAAAGATATAGCAATTATTAATACTCCACCATATGGTCCAGATTTAATTGACAATAATGTGGAAAATACTATTATTAATATACTTAGAAAGAATAATATAAAATAATTATACCTTATCTTTTCTATCAGGATATCATACATAATAAAAATTCTAACTCTATTTTATTTAAATTTGACGGTATTATAATACATAGGGGAGGGTCTAGATTTATATTTAACAATTCCTTTATTTCTTTATAATATATTTTTTCATTTTTTCTATTTAGATTGGAACATACGATTAACTTAAAATTTTCACTAAAAATTTTTTCTCTTTTATTATCTATTTCTAATAACCTTTTTATTGCTTCTTTATGATCTAAATACTTATTATTTATTGGATCTAAATCTAATAAGACCAAAGTATGTAAATTATTTTTATAATTTCTTATAATATAATCATAAAATTCAGTAGATTCGTGAAATGATATAGAAACCGTTCTTCCAAACTTATATAAAAATAATCCTATTTTTCCAATTTCATCAAATATTGATGGAGAATTTATTATTTTAAATTCTATATTATTCTTCTTACAAAGTTCAATAAAATACATATGGGTAGTAGCAAATAATGGATTTCCAGATGTTATTAATATTATTTTCTTATCTCTATTATTTAATATTATTTTTTCTAATTCTAATTCTACAAAATTTCTATCAACAATATTTATATCTTTTCTTATATTTAATAAAAATTCTTTTGTTTCTTCATCAATAAAATTTGTATAATATTCTAAAAATATTAAATCTGCACTTTTTATTTCTTCTATTAATCCATAAGGTATTTCATCTTTATTTTGTCCCAATCCAGATAATATAAACATTTTATAAATTAAAGAAATCTTTAATTTGCTTTTCCTTAGATTGATTTCCAAATGTTTGATCTATTTTCATTTTCAATGCTTTTAAACTAGAACTTGTATACTCATCCAATTTCAATTTTTCAGCTAACCATAAACTTGGCTCTAAATATTTTACAACACTACCATAATGAACTGTCATTACAATTCTTCCACCACATCTATCACATTTTCCAGATAAAGGGGGTCTTCTAAATCTCTTATTACATTTTATACATCTAAATTCTTGTTCGGAAAACTTTCTCAAATTACCTTTAATATCCCTTGCAAAATGTAAATTTATTACCAAACTTGCGACAGTACTTGGATCTACAGATCTTAATAATTTTGCCAATTTTAATTCAAAATTCAATTTTTCCAACATTTCTCCCAGAGATTTATATGCAGAAACCTTATTTCCATTTTCACTAATAGAATTTATATCATGCATAAATCCCCAATTCACATATTCTTCTTGCGTATCAATTCTTTCTTTGAATATTTGTATTTTTACAGATTCTGGAGGTTTATATTGTAATGATGCTTCATATAATTCTAGTGGATAATTCCAAACAGTATCAAACTTTTGTACCTCATCATCTATTTCCATTCCTTTAACCTTTATTGTAATTGTTAATGGGGCATCCATAGTTCCTCCCCTTTTATCTGGTAAATATTCCCTAGAGAAATTTAATAGAGCATCTAATAATAATAATACTGTTCCTTCATCCCCATCACAGTTTCTTCTAATTGCAGCATGCATCATTGGATGCATAAGTAATGCCTGGGTTCTTGAGAATCCGATTATTCTTCCAACAGTACCTGCAGAAGTGTGGGGGGCTAAAACAATTAATAGATGACCTAATAAATCCTCGGGTTTCTTTACATTATAATATTTATTCATTTTATACAATCTTTCCAATTCTTCATCAATAAACTTGGCAGTATTTATTAAAGAAATCAAAAATCCATCTTTCTTTAATTTACCACCTTTCTTTAATGGACCAATTGTTGGTAATATAATATCTTGGGGTTTTAATTCTAATATTTGGTCTTCACTTTCTAATGGATTTCCATAAATATCATGAGTATATCCCAATTCTTTTAATTTTTCTATCGGAGTATATACTAAATCTTTTGGTTTAAAATATGTAATTGGTACTTCTATAGCATCAAATCTTACTGTTCCATCCCTAAATACAAATATACCATATTTTGCCCTTAATATTCCCTTTTCCAATCTCTCTGGTTGTTTATTTCTTGAACTTAAACCTTCTGGTCCCTTTACTATTTTTGGCAATTGAGAAGGATCCAATCCTAAGTTTTTTAATGATGCTTCTATATATTTTGAAATCTGTATTGCATATTTTTTATGCTCTTTTCCATCTTCTGTCTTTAATAATTTTGTTTCTGAATTGCAGAATATACATTTTTTATATGGAACATATATTTTACAATTTGGACAATAATATGTTTTTAAATCTGAAACAATTTTATCATATTTCATTGATTCTAAAAGATTTCTCATCCTTCCCCCTTCTTCTCCTACAGGAAATAGGACCATTATTGAACCTTTTAATTCCCTAATCTTTGCTTTTTCAGGTCTTCCCATTCTAACTCCAATATATGTTCCAACCTTATCTCTAATAATAACTTTTGATATTTTATTTATTAGTTCATATCCATTTTTTTCATTATTTAATTCAGGAACTTTTTCAAAATATCCTAATTGTATATATAATGCTGCTGAATTTGGATATTCAATTATAATCTTATTATTTTCCAATTTATGCTCAATTAATATTTCTTCCAATATATTCTTTATTCTACCATCATATTCAAATTCTATTTTATCAGCAATTTTATAATTCTCACCATTTATTTTAATTTCTTTATATGAAACTTTTGCCTTTTCTTTTAGATAATTTAATAAGTATATAAAGTCTTGTGAACTTATATCCTTCCAGAAATATGTATATTCAGGATGTAATGGAACATTTAATAATATAGATATCTTTAATGAATTGATAAAATCTGGTTTATTTTTTAGAGGATCTCTAATATAATTTTCTAAAGTATTTTTATCAATATCTAAATACTCTGATAATCTTTCTAAATTTTTTATTTCAAATAATTTTCTTGGTTTAAACATATCAAAAACGACCCCAAATCCATTTACTTTTTCTTTTGCATTTTTTTCAAATTCCAATATCCACCATTCTTCACAATATCCTAATGGAACTAAAGGATGTCCGTTATCTAAAAAATCGCCATATGTAAATAAAATATCACCTAAAAATAGTATTTTTTCCACCAAATTCTTCTCAATTAATTCCTTTGCCTTCTTTTCATCTTTTACCTTTATTACAGAACCATCTTTTAATTTTACTACTGGAGGTTCAATTGTATCTGAAAATGTAACTGCAGATGCTTTTCCGGGTCTCTCTACAACAAATTGAGTTCCCCATGCTAGGAAATTGTATGTTAAAATTGCAGTAGCTGGGTGTATAGAAGAAGCTTCATGACCATTTGTCCTTGATTTTCCCATTCTTAATCTAAATCCACCCTTTGCAGATGGTAAAGAAAATATTGGTCTCCCGGCAGTCAATTGTTCCAAATATTTTGCATTCGGTTTTATTATTTCAGAGGAATCTGAAGATCCTCCATGTAATTTTTCTTGCAATTTTTTTAATTCATCTAACCAGGACCAATCTTCTAAATTAAAATCTTTTGCAATCTTTGATAATTCTTTCCATATTTTTTTAGCCTTTTGACATATACCCTCAGCAAGTACAAGAACTGCTCCCCCTCTTATATAATTTGTTTCAACCCTTGGTAAATCTTTGTATGCAGAAACTTCTATTTTTTCTGTAGGCTCTCCATTTACCTCAATTGGTAAATTTTTAATTGTAAAATTTATTTCTTCATTCTTTGGAGTATACTGTAAATGAGCTGCTCTCTTATAATCATAAATTTCAATTATATATCTTTGAATTTCATCTTCTGTAGGATCATATTTTTCATATCCAAATTTTCTTCTTAAAAAATCAGCAATTACAACTGAAAATGCTTGGGGAGTACCACCAGCAGATCTTACAGGTCCTGCATAGAATACTGAAATATATTCTTTTCCATCCATTCTTTTCTTTGCCATTACTTTTACAATTCCTTCTGTTGGAGCAGCTACAACACCTAAAGTATGATATGCAAAACCAGCCCTTAATCCAAGTTCTATAGCTCTAATTTTATCTTTAGTTTTATTATATATTTGTTCTGATACATATTCAGATATTTTTAATATTGTAGAAAATGAAAGTGGTTTATATGTTTTTTCTATTTCTCTAATTTTTTCTGGTAAATTTATTTCTTTTATAATGGGATCAATCGTTGATAATAAATTAACTACTCTTTCAGCCATATCTTCAGAAATTGGTATTTCAACATCATTAACAGGATCTAAAGATAATGATCTAGCCTTTTTTGCAATTTCATAAGCCTCCAATGTTTTTTTCTTAATTTCTGAAAAATATTCATTTATATCCATAAAAATATATTTAAAACAATATTTTTAATTGTTTAAATTCTTATATTTGAAATGGGAAGTAATTATAAAATTGGTTATTATTATGAGCAAAAAGTAAGAAAGATATTGGAAAAGGAAGGGTATGACGCATGGAGGACTCCCGGTTCACATTCCCCTATAGATATAATTGCAATAAATAAAGAAGGAAAGGTAAGATTAATACAAGTAAAAAAGAATAAAAGAGATATTGATATAAGTAATATTAATTATATTGATTTATATGAATTATATCATTTAGCAGAAAAATATAAAGATTCTAATAATGTTGATATTGAATTATGGATATTTTCAAACAATGAATTAAAGAAATATAATAAGGATGATATATTAAAATTGAAAGATATTATTTCTTTACAATAATAAAGTATTCATATGGAATATCAAATTCTTTAATAATTTTATATTTTAATTTATATGTTATAAATCTTTTAATCTTATATCTCCATGCCAAACCAAGATTTCTCTTTTTTCCAAGACTTTTCTGAGGAAAAGATATTATTAAATAATCAAAATCTAATTTAGATAATAAATTCCTTGGTGCATAAAAATCATATTTTTCCAATATTGGAAATATCTTCCAAAAGAATATATATTGATAATGTCTAAATATTCTATCATCCGGATCTAATAAATCAATTAACCATCCTTCATTTTCAATATTTAATTCTTTCAATATTTGATAATTTATATCTAATATTTTTTCAGATATATCTACATAATAATATTTTTTGGGCTTTTGATCTGAAAAATAAATTGATATTGGATTCAGTCCAGATGCTAAATCTAATATTTCTAATGGTTTTTCAATAAATATATTTTTATATATTTCTTTATAGAAATTTAATCTTTCAGCAGTAGACCTTGATAACATTAATAATTCTATTATTTTTTGCTCCAATGTCATTTCATCATTAAATAATATTTTATCTATTTCTCTATCTTCTTTTGGAGTATATAAACCATATAATTCATGCAAAATTCTCCTTACTTCTTTAAATAATAAATAAAATTCTTCATCATTTTTTAATTGCTTTATACTTTTTATTGAAGATAACTTTTTATATAAATATTGTTTTTTTCTTAATTCTCTTTTTAATATATTTTCAACTACCTTATCGGATATATTTCTCAATTCTTTCTTATTTTTTATCTCATTTATTATTTCAAATAATTCCATATTAATTCAAATTCTTTTCTTTTACATATTTTGCAATTGTTACTCTTAACTTTTATTTCTTCTAAATAAAATTTATCCCTTATATTAAAATGATATAATATTCCATCTCTATTTCCAAATACATAATTTATAAATAATTTTAACATTAAAGAAACTGCGAAGATTATTGATGAAAAATCTACACCAGTAATATCGCATGTTAATACATCTTCTTTTCCTTTATATATATCATATAAACAAAATTGTTCTGGATTTATTAAACCGACAAATCCTTGGTCCATAACAACTGAAGCAAATATATATGGCTTATTATAATATACTGATAATTCATTTATTAAATATTTTGATCTAATATTATCAGTACAATCAAATATTATATCTCTATTAAATATTTTATTATTTATTTCCTTATATTTTTCTATATTTATACTATTATCTATTTCTTTCAATCTCTTTTCAATAGAATCTATTTTTAATTTACCAATATCATCAATTATAAAATTTTGTCTATTTAGATTTTTTTCTTCTACGATATCAAAATCTACAATTGCCAAATTTTTTACACCAATTCTAACTAAAAATTCTGATAGCCAAGAACCCAAACCACCCAAACCAATAATTGCAACAGATGTTTCCTGTATTTTTTTATTTTTCTCAAATCCAAAAAATTTTATTTGGGATATATACCTTGAAACATTATCCATAATACCTATTATCCTTTCCTATCATTCCTTTCCTAAATGTTTCCGCAAATAATCTATAATAATTTTCCATTTCTTTTGTTATGGATGGCTTTACTTTTTCCAATGCAGCTTTAAAGTCATCCATTGTAATTTTTATATCTTCTTTTTCTAATTCTTTTAATGCCTCTTCCTCACTTAATCCCTTCTTTTTCTTTAATTCATATGATAATCTTATCCTATTTATTGCAGCTTCTTTTACAAGTAATTCTAAATCAGCACCACTATATCCTTCAGTAATTTTTGCAATTTCTTCCAAATTAACATCTGGAGCTAATGGCATATTCTTTGTCTTTATTTTTAATATTTCCAATCTTGCCTTATAATCTGGAGATGGTATATATATTATTCTATCAAATCTTCCAGGTCTTAATAATGCGGGATCAATTATATCTGGTCTATTTGTTGCTGCAATTACAATTACATCACCCCTAGTAGTTATACCATCCATTTCTGCTAACAATTGATTTACAATACTATCATAAACATTTGTACCCATACTAGAACCCCTCCTAGGTGCAATTGCATCAATTTCATCAAAGAATATTACTGCGGGAGCTACTTGTTTTGCTTTTCTAAATATTTCTCTAATCATCTTTTCACTTTCTCCAAACCATTTACTAAATATCTCTGGACCTTTTATTGCAATAAAGTTTGCCCCTATTTCTGTTGCAATTGCCTTTGCTAATAATGTTTTACCTGTACCTGGGGGACCATATAATAATATACCTTTTGGAGGTTCTATACCAAGTTTTTCATATATTTTCCTATTTTTTATTGGCCACTCAACAGCTTCTTTCAATTCTAATTTTACTTCATCTAATCCACCAACATCCTCCCAATGTACTTTTGGTACTTCTACCAATACTTCTCTCATTGCAGATGGTGGTACAACTTTCAATGCATTCATAAAATCTTCCTCAGTAACAACCATTTGATCTAAAATTTCTTGCGGTATATTATTTTCATATTTTTCTATTTCTGGTAATACCCTTCTTATAACATTCATTGCAGCTTCCTTTACTAAAGCAGCAAGATCTGCACCTACATAGCCATATGTAATTGAAGCTAATTTTTTAATTAACTTATCTTTTTCTTCCTCAGATAATAATACATATTTATCCCCTTCTTTTTTACCTAGAGGAACATTTCTAGTATGTACTTTTAATATTTGATATCTACCTTGTTCATTTGGTACAGGAACTTCTATTTCTCTATCAAATCTTCCAGGTCTTCTCAATGCAGGATCTATAGCTTCTGGTCTATTTGTTGCTGCAATTACAATTACCTTACCCCTTGATTTTAATCCATCCATTAATGCTAATAATTGAGCTACCAATCTTCTCTCAACTTCCCCAATTGATTCATCTCTCTTAGGAACTATTGCATCAATTTCATCTATAAATATTATTGAAGGGGCATTTTTATTTGCTTCTTCAAATAT
>WYEB01000081.1_pt1 | contig 41022 bp, 45 predicted proteins | sample 6343061 | NCBI WGS metagenome assembly WYEB01 (sample SAMN13812332, study PRJNA600296) | hot springs metagenome | biome: ENVO:00000051; feature: ENVO:00002007; isolation source: sediment sample from Evening Primrose shelf | place: USA: Yellowstone National Park, Evening Primrose Hot Spring ... | reverse complement strand
TTCTCCCGCGTTCCCGTGCCTGTATTGACAATGCGAGGCTTGTGCGGGACTACCGTCCCTGGGCATCCTTCCAGGCTAGACTACCGGCCCAAAACGCCAACACCAAGGGGAGGTTTTAAGTTTTTGTTTGGGTTAATCGTGCCGTAATTTTTAAAGTGTTGGTTTTTGGTTTTATCTAGATGGCGTTTACTGTGGGTTTTGACTCGGGTACGTTGATTGTTGAGGGGCCTGCGGATGTTGAGGTTGTTGAGGGACAGTGTGATGTCCTTGGTTTTCCCTTGGCCGGCCCTGTGCATGTTGATGAGTTTAGGGCTTTGCCCATAACGCCTAAGGGTAGGTGTGTGGTTGGTGTGATTGGTGGTGTCGTTAGGCATGTTAACGAATCGACAATACCCAGCGGCTGGTCTAGCCTAAGCCTTGAGGGTATCGTTATGATTGTCGGTGATGTTGATTCGGGCAAGACGACGTTGAGTACGTACTTACTTAACACTCACGTGGTTAAGGGGTTGCATGTCTGCGTAGTTGATGCTGATGTCGGTCAATCATCGATAGGACCCCCTGGGGTTATCGGTGCTGGTTGCACGAGCTTCCCAACCCACTCATTAAGTGCCCTGCACATGATGAGTGGTTACTTCCTGGGTTGTACAAGTCCCTCCCAATGTGTTGGTAGGTTCATTGGCGGACTGCTCCACGTGGTTAGGGACGTCATGAGCAGGACTCCAGGCCTTGTGATAATCGATATGCCTGGCTGGGTTAGCGATGGTGGTGTTGAGTTCATTAGGGATGCGGCTGAGGCTGTGGGTGCGGATTACGTAGTATCCCTAGGCCTCGGTATGAGGGCTTGGCCTGGTACCAGGGTTATTGAGGTTGAAAGATCACGGTACGTCAGGCAAAGGAGCCCCAGCGAGAGGAGAATGCTGAGGGTGGCATCTTTGAGGCAGTACTTAAGTAATTTGGTTGAGGTTGAGGTTAGCCTCGATAAGGTGTTTGGCAACTCAATAATTGAGTGTCTGGCAGGTAACTGTGGCCGTTACGTGGTTGAGGAGGGGTTAGATAATGTGGTTAGACACGGTAACGTGGTTAAGGTACCAATGCGGCAAATAAGTAATGTGTTTTGTGGCCTTTTACGTAGGGGTTTCCTCGTCGGTTTTGGTATTTTGAGGGATTTTGATTTTAAGCGTAGAGTTGCCAAGGCGCTGGTTACAACGGACGATTTTGATGGTATCTATGTTGGTAGGATGAGGGTTGACCCAGATAGGGTTGAGGAACTTGATCCACTGCCATTTATTTAAGCGATTCTTGCGGTAACGCGAGTACCGCGGTGACTATATTCAAGTTACTACCTGTCCATCCCGTCTTGATCAGGGATCCTAACCTCTCGAAGATTACGGCAGTATTGTTATTTCTCAGTTCTCCAATCACGTCTATCCCCAACTTAGCAGCGTTGCTTATTGTTGAGCCATCAGCTGCACAACCAGCTGCGTCCATGTTACCATCAATGCCATCAGTGGCTATGGAAAGCATCGACACGCTATCGACACCCCTCACACTTAATGCAAATCCTGTGCACAACTCGGTAGTTCTTCCGCCCCTACCGTTGCCTACCACCGTTACCGTGGGCTCGCCGCCACTCAGGATCACACCCCTCCTTATCGGAACCCCCCTAAACCTAGCCTCAAGGGCTATGCTAGCCAGGTACTTACCAACCTCGCGGGCCTCACCCTCCATTCTTGACGTCAGTATTAACGAGTCCATCCCAAGGGATTTCACGTATTGTGAGACATCGGTGAGCACATCCATGTTACTGGCTATCACGTAATTCCACGTGTTATTTAACTCCTTAGGTGTCTCGGGTAATAGGCCCTTAGCGCCGCTCTCAAGGATCTCCCTAACCCTAGTGGGTACCCTATCCCATACACCCTTATCCTTCAATATCCTTATTGCATCGCCATAGGTGGATGGGTCAGATACCGTGGGACCGCTCGCCACCGTGGCTGGGTCATCACCAGGTACGTCACTAGCTATAAGGGAGATCACACTACCACCACGCCTAGTAACCTCCAGGGCTAGCCTGCCACCCTTTGTTTTCGAGAGATGCTTCCTCACTATGTTGATCTCCTGTATCGTAGCCCCACTCCGTAGCAACAATTCGTTGACCCTCGTGATATCGTCTATCGTGAGACCCTCCATTGGTACTTCCACCAGTGCCGAGCCACCACCACTTACTAGGAATAGTACGTGATCGCCTGGTTTAACCCTGGACAACAAATCCATTATAGCCAACCCAGCCTCTACACTGCTCTCCGTGGGTAATGGGTGCGTTGATTCGATAACCCTAATGATACCTAACCTACCTGGTGTCCCCTTAGGAACCACAGCTACCCCATCGATTATGTAATCGCCCGCCCTATCCTCAACTGCCTTGGCCATACTTATGGAACCCTTACCAAGGGCGATCACGTAGAACCCACGTAATTCATGATCGAGAATCCTAACGACACCGCCCTTAACCTCCACCACCTTAGCTAAACGATCGTATAGGTTGGATGCACGTAAAATAACTCCAACAAGCTCGTTTAGAAGGTCGCCCGCAAACACTGGTAATGCCATTAGGTGGTAGCTTAGGAATTTGGTTTAAAAGGGTGAGTTGGTAATGAGACCATCGATGATTGAAACGGAGAAACTAAGGTCTAGGTTAAGGGAGTTGGAGGGCGTTAAGGATGAGGTTATCGAGACTGGAGTGAAGGTTAATAGGCTATCTAAATCAGTGATATACTCATTGATTAGGAGCGATGCAGAGATGGCACGTAAATACATCGGTGAGATGCAGGAACTAGTAAATAAATTGAGGGACCTTGTCTCACGGTACCCAATGTATTACAACAACGCCGTAGTGAGCCTCCAGGAGTATGTTGAGGCGATGACCATGTGGTACTACATGACCGAGAATAGGCTACCAACACCCGAGGAGTTGGGTGTTGATGTGGAGCCCTACATAAACGGTATTGCGGATTTCACGGGTGAGTTGAGTAGGAAGGCCACTGAGGAATTGATAAGGGGCAACCTAGACTTTGCATTAAGGGCTAAGAAGGTCATGGAGGAACTATACCTAGACTTACTAAGCCTTGAGCCTAGGGATTTCGAGATGAGGAAGAAGGTTGATTATGTCTCATCAAACATCAATTGGCTTAACGAAAAAATATTCTACAAAACCCTAAATATAAAAATAAATTCGTAAAAACATCCCAAAATCAACATTAAACACTACGGACATCGTGAATTAAAGTTTTTATGCCCATGAGCTTAACTAATCCATGTGCGATGTTGGGTTAGAAGGCGTAATCCCTGGTGAAGCATTAAACGCATTTAGAAGGCTAATCAGTAAGGGAGATGTCGGTCTGGCCTGCGACTTCCTAATGAGGCATTATAGAGATGAGTATTGGCCCAGGAGGACCGGTCCAATGCCTCAGTTGAGGAGGAGACGAAGCGATAAAGTCATCGAGTTACCCAAACCAAAGGTTATCAATGTACCAATCGATAGAACTATTAATGCTAGGAGGAGTGCTGATGATTTTATTAATGAACCCATAAGCATTGAAGACCTGGCTACAATACTGCACATGGGCGTTGGAATTACAGGATGGACCCAGGCCTACGGTTATAAGCGGTATCCGCTACGCTCCTACCCATCCGCAGGAGCACTACAACCTGTTGAAGCTTACCCAGTGGTTAATAATGTGTTAGGGCTTGAACGTGGATTGTATAGGTACGACCCGTTCGACCACGTTCTCGAGATTCTAAAGCCTGGCGATTATGCCTCATTGATGGCTGACCTAGCTCTTGGGCAGGATCACGTGTCACGTGCATCGGCAGTCATAGTGCTTACTGTTGTTTACGCTAGGACGTATTGGAAGTATTGGAAGCGGGCGCTTAGGTACGTGTTGTTGGATGCGGGCGCCGCCATGGAGAACATATACCTAGCAGCCACAGGGCTTGGGTTAGGTGTTAGGGCCATTGGCGCCTTCTATGACGGCGAATTATGTAGATTTCTGGAGATTGATTGCATGAGTGAGTTCCCAGTAATTTTAACGCTTGTTGGCAAAGGGATTTATCTGCCCTGACTTTCGCAAGGTCAGCCTACGATGCTCTTGATACGCTCAAGCTTCTGCTCCAACTCACCGCATTTTTCGCGCACTATCTTGTCCACCTCATCCTCCGTGTATAATCTCTCGATTTTCATGTTTAAGAAGTTGAGTTTATTGTTCTTTTGGTCGTATGACAATAACGCCAAGCCTCGCTCTTTAGGGCGGGGTTGCCCTGCTACGTGGGGCTCAGTATCAGGTTTATAAAACCCTGCCTTGCTGGTTGGCTGGTGCCTGGGTTGGTGCCTTTTTCTTTCTTGGATGAGCCGGTGGGTCGATTACCCACTGTTTTCACCAACCCGGGCACTCCCTCTTTTCGTAAAAAGAAGGATGAAAACAGGCGTACTGTTAGGCTGAGGCTACTGCCAAGTGGTTCTCAAGAGCGCAAGTTGCGTAGAATTGCCGATGCCACAGCTAGGCTTTGGAATGAACTGAATTATGCTAGATTGGTGCAGTTTAGGGAAACGGGTAGGGTTGATTTCGAAGACGGGTTGATTTCGAAGACACAGAGCACGAGTTTTACTATAAATACAATAGCGTGTTGGGTGTGAATGCTGGTCAGGTGATTAATCTAAACAACAATGCTTGGAAATCATACTTCGAACTACTCAAGCTATACAAGCAAGGCAAGTTACCTAAATTCATGGGTAAACCATCACCGCCAGGCTTCTGGAAGGATAAGGTGCTAGGCAAAAGGGAGCTAAGGATTTTGGTTAGGAATGATAGGTATTACATTGAGCCTATCAATGGTGGGGAAGGATACATAATCCTCAAGGATTGGGGTTTGAGGATAAAGTATGCCGGCAGAATAAAGTGGAGTGGGAAGCAAGGCACGCTTGTGATTAAGCTTGAGGGCGGTAGGTGGTTCGCGTACGTGCCGATCACCGTTGGTGAGAAGCCGGCTAGGAGTAACCCAAAGGGCTACGTTAAGGGCATTCACGAGAAGATACAAATCGAGAAGCCAAGGGGTGGTAACAAGGCTTTCATAGACGTTGGCTTGAACAACCTCTTCGCCGTTGTTTTCAATCACAGCGATACTGCGATTTTAATCAAGGGTTCGACAATAAAGGCTGAGTATTATTGGTGGAAGCGTGAAATAGGCACTTACCAATCCGTTAGGGATTGGTTGAGGAACCACGGCTTTGAGTCATGGAGGAAGTACCACACTTATTACTTACACGCTGTTTACAAGCAACACGAGAGACTAAGGCACTACTACCGCACTGCAATTAGGTTTTTGGCGAGGACAATGCATGGAATGGGCGTTGATGAGGTATTCATTGGCTACCCATACATGGTCAGTCAGAACGACGGTAATGAGTACAACACAAACATCTGGTGGTATGCGAAAATCATTAAGTGGCTGGGTGAAGTTCTTGAGGAGTACGGCATTAAGCTCAATGTGGTCAATGAGTACGGAACAAGCAAACAATGCTCAATATGCAACATGGAGCACGAGAAAGGTAGGGTTAAGCGTGGATTATACATATGCCCAGTAACGGGCATGAAAATCAACGCAGACATAAACGCGGCAAGAAACATAGCAAAAAGGGTGGGCTATGAGACACCCATGCCAAGGAAAATACTAACCTACATAGTAACAAGCAATGGCGTGAAACCAATAACCCCAAAAGAGGGAGTAACACCCGAGACCCCCACGGTTAAGCCCGACATTCACGGCGGGAAGGGGGTCATACAACAACGCTTATCCTAACAAGGGCCAATTTATCTATATTCTTCCTAGTCATTTCGTCGTATATCGACTTGTTCAACTCGGCGATATCCCTCAGTATCACGTCCTCGGGCACAGTTTTTGAGAATGCGGCAAAGGCTGCCCGCCTTAGCTTATCAGCGAACCTGGCAGCGACTATTATACCGGTTCGTAACTCTACGGTTAGTGGTCCCTGGACCGTAAATCCACTATACAACTTTTCATACTCCACAATCCTCTCCTTATCCCTTTCAACATCCTCACTGGGTTTCCAAGACATAATTATGTAAGCGTCTGGGTTAAATAAAAATTTATTTCCTCATCTCATCATTCCAGGGTAAATATTTAAGTAGGGGTTTAGGGGAGTTAAGTGCCGATCTAAGTTGGGTGGTATTCGTAGGGTTGTACTTGATGTAGACATACCCAGTAATATATCCACGGTAGAGTTAGCGGAGAAGCTGAGTCGCGTTAGTGGTGTTAAGGCTGTCAACATCACCGTGACCGACACCGACGTCGAGGTTCTTGGTTTGATAATCGTGATTGAGGGTGATGGGGTTGATTACGATGGGGTTAGGCGGATAATTGAGGATTCGGGCGGTGCAATTAGGAGTGTGGACCAGGTCGTTGTTGGCGAGTACATACTCGAGATAAACCCACAGCTTATTAGGGAGAGGTGAGTATGGCGTTTATTGAGGGTAGATACTTGGTGCTTGGATTCCTAGACAGTGTTCTGACGACTCTAATTCTTGGAGAAACGATACTTAACGGCATTAGGCTTGTGATTATAGTCACCGTTATCAACCTGGTAACAGCGTTCATGGCAGAGTACATAGAGGAACGTGCCTCACTGAGACACATTGAGAGGACGTTGTTAATGAAAAGCGGCGCACTGCTCAGGACGAGCCTCCATAAAAGGGCAATCTATGATGCGTTAATTGAGGGGTTCGTGTTTGGTGTCGTTTCGTTCATCGGCTCATTAATTACGGCGCTGAGTATGGGTATCAAGGTTCTCTGGATGCCTGTCATACCAATATCCATATTGGGAGTATTTGGAACACTCATGAGTAGGTACTTCAGGGGTAACGCAATTCTTTGGTTCGCATTATACGTGATTCTCGGTATAACGGCGTCATTCATTGGGCACTTACTTAGTGGGTTTTAACCCACTATGTCGATAAATTCAGTGGCTTGCCCTCCCTAATTATCTTATTGCCAAGTTCTGGGTTTACCCTCACTAAGTCGTCCTTCACCTTCTCCAAGAACGCCTTGTCCTCCTCCCTGTTCCTAAGTTCGTCGGGCAGTAGTATTGGTATTTCGTCCTTTATTGGGTACCAACGACCGCACTTCGGGCAGTAGAGCACCCCCTCAACAACCTCCTTCTTGATGCATTCCTCACAGGGCAGCTCTTGTGGATTTGGGTAATTCTTTATGAATACGTTTTTAAGTGCGCAATACTCCTCGCAAAAGGGCTTCTTGCTCCACTCGTACTTACGTTCAGGGTACTCCTTCTCCCTAAGCACTATTAACGTTAACGGGAAGGTCTTACAATAGGGACACGCTAGTACATCCATTAGTCTGTACTTCACATTGATTGGGTGATAAAGCCCTTTTTAATTAATTTCCGTTTTATCCCAGCTTAATACTTCCTCTCCTCGGGCTTCCACCTGGTTATTCTAACAGGCACGTAACTAAGTCTTGGCCCCTCACTCGTGTAGAAGTATAATGTATGCTTAAGCCAATTAGCATCATCCCTCTTTGGATAGTCAAGCCTATAATGGGCGCCCCTCGACTCAGTCCTATTCAATGCACCAATGGTTATTAACTCGGCCTGCTCCAGTAGGAAGTCGAGCTCCAGCACATCCCTTAAGTTGGTGTTGTAGTATTTACCCTTATCCTCAATCCTAACGTTGGGGAATTTCTCCCTCAGTCTCTTAATTATCGAGTAAGCCTCTTCTAAACCACTCTTATCCCTAAATACGTACACGTACGTGTCCATTGTTCTATTCATCTCTTCCCTAATTGAATATGGATTCTCGGCACCAACCTCCTTATGTAATAATTGATCGAATATCCTACTCTCCTCCTTTGCTACCTTATTCGCAATATCGCCAGTATATTCCAGCATTGAATCTGGCGCACTCATTGCGTACTTAGCAGCTGCCGCACCAGTTAACCTACCCCAAACAAGGCACTCACTGAGTGAGTTGCTACCCAATCTATTGGCGCCGTGAACACTTACGTTAGCAGCCTCACCCGCAGCCCAGAGGTTGGGCACTCTCGTCTTATCCTCATCCAGCATCACCTGGCCATATAAATCAACGTGGATTCCGCCCATCATGTAATGCATAGCTGGTCTAACGGGTATGGGTTCTTCAACGGGGTCTATACCCAAGGTCTTTATCACTATTTCCCTAATCATGGGCAACCTCTTGTTTATCTTATCCTCACCCAAATGCCTGAGGTCGAGGAGTACATAGCACAGGCCAGATTCCTCATCGACAAAACCCCTACCTTGCAGGCACTCAGTAATTATCGCCCTACTCACTATATCCCTAGGCGCTAACTCCATCCTACTTGGCGCGTAATTTTTCATGAACCTCTCGCCCTCCTTATTTATTAAATAACCGCCTTCACCCCTTGCACCCTCAGTGATCAAAATACCGTTGGGTACCAAGGCAGTTGGGTGAAACTGCGGGAATTCCATGTCCTTAAGTGGTATCCCAGCCCTGTATGCAAGTGAGTATCCATCCCCGGTCGATGACCAAGCCATCGTTGTGAACTTATAGACCCTACCATTACCACCAGTGGCTATTATACCTGCCTTGGCAAGTATTACCTTGAACTCACCAGTCTTTAGATCTATGGCTGTAACCCCCTTAAATACACCATTATCCATTAATAGTGATGTTACGAAATGTTCATGAAGTATCTCGACATTTTCAAACCTAAGCACGTTATCGTATAAGGTACTCATTAGGAAAAAGCCACTTTTATCCTGGGCAAATGTCGTTCTTGGTATAGACATCCCACCAAAAGGCCTCTGCAGGATTCTACCTTTTTCGTCTCTTGACCAAGGCACGCCCAGATGATCCATGAATATTATCTCCTTAGGAGCCTCATTCGCAAGTAACTCAGCTGCATCCTGATCAGCTAAGAAATCACTGCCCTTGATCGTATCGTATATATGCAACTCAATACTGTCCCCGGTCTCCTTGGGATAAAGAACCGCGCTGGCACCACCCTCAGCACTTACTGAGTGACTTCTCATGGCGTGGACCTTCGATATAACCGCAATCCTTATCTTGCCCTGCGATGTTCTCGCAGCCTCAAACGCAGCCCTCAAACCAGCAAGACCTGAGCCTATTATTATTAAATCGTACTTGAGTACTTCCACCATATTCGTAAACATTTTACATAGGTAGTTTATATTTTCTTCCCTCTATTGTTTTCCGATGGTTGGGATAAGCGTTATTAATGCCTCTGGCTTAGTTTACTGTCGTAATGTCGATTATAAATGAGGAGGAGCTTGAGAGTAGGATTAGGGAGTTGAGTAATGAAGTCCTTAGGATTAGGGAGTTGATTGAGGGAAAAATGAGGGAGAGGGATGAATTACGTAATGAGTTGGGTAAGGTTAGGGAGGAGTTGAGTTCCGTAATAAATCAACTCAATAGCAAGAGGAGTGAGTTAGCAGGTGTTAGGGAGGAGCTGAATAGGTTAAGGAAGGGTAGAGACGAGTATGTGAACATGCTTAGGCAACTCAGGGATAGGAGAAGTGAGCTTCTTCAGAGAATTAAGGAATTGATCGAGAAGGTGAAGAAATATAGGGAGTTGTTGAAGGTCGTTAATGACCTCGTTGGTGGAAAACCTGTGGATAGGGATAAATTAAAGGAGTTGATTGAGAAGCTGGAGTTTGAGCACGAAATATCACCAACGGATCCCGAGAAGGAGTGGGAGTTCTTCAGAACCATTCAGCAATTGGAAAGGGAATTGAATGCTGCAGAGGTTCTTACAAGGATTAAGGACTACATCAATAAGACCTCTCAGGAGATTGAGAGGTTGCGTAATGAGAGGATTAAGTTGGGACAGAGAATGCGTGACATCTATACAAATTCCCTCATGAACATCAAAGCCCAGATACAGGAGCTTAAGAAAAAGAGGGATAGTATTGTCAATGAGATAGTTCAGTTAAAGAGTAAGAGGGACTCTCTGAAGGCTAGGCGTGATGAATTGAAGACCCAGATACTTAAGAAGTCGGCTGAGATTAAGGAGTTGAGAGATAAACTAAGAGAGTTGAATGATGAGATAAATAAATACCAATTATTATTAATTGCTGCTAGGAAATCAAAGAACTTAGCTACCAAGAAACAGGAGGAGGAGAGACTTAGGGAGGAGGCGAGGAAGAAAGCTGAGGAAAGCCTTCAGAGATTGATGAAGGGCGAGAGAGTGGATCTGAATTATTTATTAGGCTTGGGTTTAGAGGATAATAATGAGAAGTAGGCATGGCTAAATCCGTAAGGCGCCTCATTGTGTTGTATGTGGATAGGGACAACGATGTAGGCGAGAGACTTGGTGTCCCCACACCAATCATAGGCAGGAATAACATATTGAAGGTAGCCACCGAGTACATACTTAGGTACCCAGACGACTCCGACGCCAATGCAATGTTTGGCGCAATACAGCTTTATGATTCCTTAACGTCAACACTAGGTCCAAACAACGTCGAGGTTGCGGTGGTTACAGGAACTAGTTCTGAGGATATCACGGCAGACATGAAGATACTTAACGAAGTTGATAAGATTCTCCAAACCTTTGACGCAGATGGTTTCGTTGTAGTCTCTGATGGTCCTTCTGACGAGGTTATTGTTCCACTCATCCAATCAAGGAGGCCTGTCGTGTCTATTAGGAGAATAGTTGTTAAGCAAACAAGGGGTTTTGAGGAGTTCGCGGTATTGGCTAGGTACTACATTGGTAAACTCTTTGGAGAACCTAGATATAGGAGGTATGTGCTTGGCTTGCCTGGCGCGCTCCTTCTGATTTACGGTGCGTTTTACGGCATGTGGCCCTACATACCCACGTTCATAAGGACCATGATAATATCTAGCATAACCCTACTCCTTGGGGCTGCCTTCATACTCTACGGGTTTAGCCTTCATGAATCTCTACTTAGGTTTATTAGGATGTATGAAATTACCTTCTTCATATCAGCGTTGTCCATATTCTTCGATATAGTGTATGTACTATCGACATACTACATATTACACCAGGAAATACCGCTTTGGGGCACCCTGAACCTCTTCGATTTACTAGGACTCGTGGTTGCCGCAATATTAACCGTTAATGTAATTGAGGTCTACATGAAATATAGGGTTAAGCCCTTTGGTAGGATTGCCGCCGACGTCCTATTATCCTCATTCTTTGTGATTGTGGCTAGCGACTTGGTTGGCTACATGTTCGGCAAAGTAGGCACATACACCTTACTCTATACCTTGATGATATATACCGTGATAGGATTAATAACACTATTTACGCTAGGTATTCTAAGGCGTAGGTATGGTGGAATTAAAGATCGAGGCAAATCAGGACCTAAGGGTTTTGGCGTACCACGAACTTGAGGCCTTGGTAGAACTTATTGGTGGTAGTCTAGAACTTGTTAGTGATTTACCCAACCTGGTGGTTAATTATGATGGTAACATTGATACCCTAAGGAATGTACTATGCAGGGCAGCATTGATTAAGCGTGTGTGGGTTATTGATCGAGAAAAGGAACATAAGCTTCTCGAGCTTGATAGGTCAAGATATAGAGTATTAAGGAGAGGTAGGGAGGGCGGTTCTGCAGCGATTGATTTACGCATTGCCAGGCTCCTAATTAACCTAGCGAGGGTGCGTGAGGGATCGTTATTTCTCGATCCATTTATAGGCACGGGCATAATTGCCCATGAAGCACTAATGGTTGGGGCGCGTGTGGTAGGCATAGACATTAATTACAAACCTCTCTACTCAATACACGATACATACATTGATTTGATAAATTCGGACTTCACACTAAGTCCCGTGAGGAATGAAACAATCGATTCCATAGCGACTGACCCACCGTATAATAGGTTATCAATGATTGATAAGGATATAGAGACGCTCTATAGGGAATTCGCTAACGAAGCGTACAGGGTCTTGAGAATTGGTGGTTACATAGCCTTCTCACATCCAACGTATATTAACGCGCTTGATTGGTTCTTGAGCCTAGGCTTCGAATTGGTTGGTGGGGGTTTGCAGTACGTGCATGGGGGTTTGTCGAGATTAATATACGTATTTAAGAAGGTTTAGTTAAATTAGGTGGTGATATTAAATACCGAGCAGCGTACGTAAATTCCTAGCCGCAGTCACAGGGTTTTCGGCTTGCGTAATTGCCCTACCAATAACTACTATATCTATGTTCGTTCCCCTAAGCTTTGGAGCTACATTCTCATTTATACCGCCAGCTATTGCGACACTTAAGCCATACCTGCTTTTAATATTTACGGCCTCTTTTATCAACTCATCTATGGTTAAACCCCTACTCCTCTGTACATCAATTCCTAAGTGAAGACCTATGTAGTCAGGCCTTAAACCCTCGTTTAGCAGCTCCCTAACCCTACCCTCTGGATCCTTAACGCCTATCATGTCAACCACCGATTTACCACCAAGCCTCCTTGCTTCATTCACAAACTCCCTTATCGTCTCAATAGCCGCAGCACCAAGGACGCTGACAATACTTGCACCAGCCTCTATAGCCAACCTGGCCTCAAGGGCGCCAACATCCATAGTCTTTAGGTCAGCCATAACCTCAGCGCTTGGGCACGCAATCCTCAATGCGCTGACTATGAATATACCCGCCGCCTTTATCAATGGCGTGCCAGCCTCCACAATATCGATAGCACCAGCCTCGCATAACCTACGCGCAATATTAACGGCTAAGCTAGGCTCTGTCAGGTCAAGTGCCACCTGTAACTTCAACTTAACTCACCAGCTCCTAAAGATTACCTTGATGGGAATGCCCATCTTTAGTTCAACGAGTATTGGAACCTCGGCCTTATCACCAAGCTTCTTACTGATAACGTCGAGGATGTCCCTAACCTTGGTTAGTGCCGATAACCTATCCACCATAGCCTTCCTACTCTCATCGAGTGCTTCATACTCATCGATAGGCCTTGGGTCGAATATTATCTTTAAGCCCGTAAGCTCTATTGCTGCGGATAAGGGTAATTGCTGGCCCTTGCCTACGATCTCCTCGATCATCTGCATTAGAGCCATGTACTTATCAGCCTTAACCTTTAGGTCACCCATCATACCCTCTATCTCCTTTATCCTCTTCTCTAGGTCGCTTATTTGGTTATTAACATAGTTAAGTAACTCCTTAACTCCATTAAAGACCATGATCTCTAGGTCTGGGGTAGTTGACATATCCCTTTCATAGTCTTGTGGTGCTTTAAAAAAATATCGCTTATGAAAAATTGAGAGATAACACTATTCACGTTAACCACCAAGGACGCGCATAAATGAATTCCTCAACCACACCTCTCTCGTTTGGACTTAATGTGGTTAGGTCATCTAGTGATTTAATGGTTATGTACTCAACACGGCTTATTGAATTCTTCAAATTCTTAAGTGATACCATGGGTATTATATGCTTTATTGCATCTATTGCGTTAAGAATCTTTCTGCTTCTAATTACATACCACCGAGACCCCCTAATAAAGGGGCCGATAACGCTTGGGTCGTTAACGTACTTCCTCACGAAGTTCTCAACAGCCTCTGAATCAACATAGGGACCCTTATGTAACTCGTATGGCGGTAACTCGAGTTGTTCGAGGGTAAGCATCAGCAATATAATGCTTTTATCATCACTCCAACTCATTGAGCGAATAATCCTAAAATCAAGTTCCCTAAGGTTCTTAATGAGCGTCGCCATTAATCTCTTCACCTCACCCCAAACCACATCTGGCGATGTACCATTTGGGTATGGAATCCTCAATATGACCGTCGGTAACACCCTAAGAGGTTTTGGCCTTACATGGTTGCTGAGGAAGAAGTCAATTCGTGGGTTCTTAATGAACTCCTTAGCCGCGGCTATCGCCATTGCCAGAGTCTCCCTACTAATTGATGCGGCAGCATTTCGGTTTGGATCCACTGGGTCTATTATTATGACTGGCGACTTGAATTTACGTATAGCATCTCTCTCATTGTATGTACCAGTCATATCTATGAACACGCGATTCACAGACCACCTACTCATAGCCTTCACAGTATCCGTGAACGAGCCATAGTGAATCACCAATAGTTCGCTGACGTAGCCACTGAAGCCCTGTACCCTAATCTCGGCCCCATAAACGCCGATCGCCTTGAAGAACGCCTTTAGTAACCTAACCTCTGTGTTCCTTTGCCCTAACCTTGATTTGACAAAATCTGTATGTAGTGGCGTCCTATCAGCTGCTGTAAAGGGTTTTTCACCTGGATTTATGCGTATACACGGTACAACGTCTATCTCGAAGCTATCAATTAATAATTGAATGTAGGGATGCTGCGCATACCTAATGTTCCACCTAAAACCCTTGTCTATTGCCACATCTATCAAGTCATTAATGACATTGCCACTTCTAACCTTATCAACATAACCTCTTGGAAGAATTATGAATATGTCAATGTCCCTATCCCCAGGTAACCAGGTGCCTTTGGCAACAGAACCTTGAATTGTAACATCGAAATCGTAATATCCACGCCTTGCCAATCCATCCCTTAGGGTATTTACTACCATGTTTGCTATATTGAATATCTTACTCTCCTCCTCGATGCTCGGCGTTACAATGCTCATTGCCTCCTTAATTATCTCATTAATGCCCATTAAGATGAGCAGTGCTGTGCTGTATAAAAACCACTTCTCAATTGCCCAGCATACTTTCGAGTCTAGCCTTTACCTTTAATAATAAATCCCTTATTTCATTCATGAAATCCTCGTCGGTTATGAAATTACGTAGCTCCTCTATCATTTCATCAACGTCCATATCCACCGGATTCAATCCTAAACCTGCCAGGTAGGCTAGTATTTCGAGCGCTGCATCCTCACCCAAATTTTCATCCCTAACTATGTCTATTAACACCTTACCTGTTATGTACAGTTTAAGCGTGTTTACGTCAGTATTTAATGCATGTGCTATTTTCTCATGATCACCCCCACGAAATTCATTAATAAGGGATTCAAAGCTACCATATCTCTCCCTAACCACGTTATCAAAATATTGATTCACGGCCTTAACGTATTTCGAGTATATCCTTACCGCATCCTCAATCTCATTAATACCATCCAAGGCACCTTTGTATGCCATAACTGCGCCTTCCGTCGTTAATTCATCAATTAAACCCTCACTTATGAGATCTAGGAACTTGTCACCAGCCTCCTCGTAAGTTCTCCAATCACCCTCCTCAATGGCTTTACATAGTAGGTAAAATGCTTCACATAAATCACCCTTCATCTTAACAACATCCCAATAACTCTCACCTAGGTTTCCACCACTTAGTACACCCCTGCAGGCATTATAGTACTGCATTGCCCTCGATATGTCACCATGGGTGAAGTAATAGTTGGCTAGTACCTCTGATGAGTCCATCATGCTTAAGACCTCATTAGCCCTCGCCTCATCAACACCAACAGCCTCCCTGAAGTTTATGACCGATGATGCATACAGCTTCGACGCCTCCTCAATTACCCTCCTCTCATCATCATGCTTACCCTCATCATGTAGTCTCATTGCCTTAACCCTGAGATCCTCAGCCCTAGCTATCTTAGACATAGCCTCCATAAACCGCGCCCTACTATCATTGCCTAAGCCCTCATATATCGCGGCAGCAGCACTAAACCTAGTAATTGCGCCTTCGTAAGCGGCAATTGAGTATAGGGCGATGCCCAGGGCTTCGTTTATTCTAGCACCTAATTCACCTTTGACGTTTATCTCTACACCCTCATCAATAGCCCTCACACCGGACTCTAGATCTAGGTCCATAACTGCTTGAATCAATGAAGGAACCTCGCTAAGCCCTATTAACCTAAGAACCTTAATTACACCATCCTTAATACTACCATAATCTAGATCCTTAATGACCGAGTAATCATTAACACTTAACGAGCAGGAGGTGTCACCACATGTTGCGGAATTTCTAAAGGCGCTATTAACAATTAGCTCCTTAGGTACGTAACCCCTAACCATATTAATGAGTATTGACGCTACAGAATTTACAATACACTCATGCTCCCAATGGCATTCATCGGGTATACTAACCATAAAACATCAACCTCTAGGCAGCTTGCTTACTTATTAATACTTAGCCCTCAACACGAAATATCGAACCCCTAACGGCGGTGTAGTAGGTAAAACCTCATTGTTGACGAGTAGATACCTACACCACGATCTAGTAAAATTAATATTATCTAATGTTGTAAGTGATTATATGGGTAATTACGATGTAATAATCCTAGCCGGTGGATTAGCGACCAGGTTAAGACCCCTTAGTTATTCCCGCCCAAAGCCACTGTTACCGATACTCGATAAGGAGATAATTGATTGGATAATGGAATCAATAACCAAAATACCGTTGAACAGGGTCTTCATATCAATAAGGTACATGGGCGACCTAATTAGGGAGCACATGGAGAGGGTTTGGGTTGACTTTAAGGATAAGTTGGTATTTGTAACGGAGGATAAACCCCTGGGTGATGCTGGACCAATATCACTAATAAACGATATGTATGAATTAACGGATACGTTCCTCGTGATCTATGGAGACATATTCAGCAATATAGATTCTAAGGAATTAATCAACTTTCATGAGAAGGTTGGCGGCATCGCGACAATAACACTCACGAGAGTTGAGGATGTCTCTCGATACGGCGTTGCGCAACTAGACGAAAATAATAAGATAATTAATTTTATTGAGAAACCTAAACAATATGTCGGTTCTAACCTAATCAACGCTGGCTTCTACGTATTCACTAAGGAAGTGATTAAGTTAATACCGAGGAATCCACCAGGTCAGGTAAAGCTTGCCGTGGACGTAATACCCAAGTTGCTCAGGCTTGGTGAGGTGTATGGCTATATACATAATGGGCTTTGGTTCGATATAGGAACGCCCGAGGATTACCTAAAGGCGAACTTCAAGGTACTAATGGAAAGGTGCATAAATAATAATGGTTGCATAAATACTGATTTACCATCATCCATCACCCTCCAGCCGCCCATTTACCTAGGCCCTGGTGTTACGGTAGGTAGCAACGCTGAGATAGGGCCTAACGTAATTATTCATAGCAATACGAGGATTGGGAATACGGTTAGGATAATAAACTCACTTGTGTTCGAGAGATCCTCATTATGCGATGGCGCCTATATATCGGGTAGTATAATTGGTAGTAATACGTATGTGGGTAAATGGGTTAGGATTGAGGATGGCGCCGTGATTGGGGATGGCGTTTATATAAAGGATTCCGTGTACATAGCCAAGAACACCAAGATCGGCCCATATAGGGAGATCATGGAGTCCATATATAGGGATGGCGAGATCATCCCTTGAAATTAAAATTTAAATACCGGCTCAGGGACTAGGCTTCGAATGTCACAGGAGATTAGGCAGATAGTGAGGATTGGGGATACGGATTTGGACGGCTTTAAGCCAGTAGCCTATGCATTAACTAAGATAAGGGGTATCGGTATATCAACCGCATACGCCATATGCAGGTACATTGGCGTGAATCCAACAATTAGGTTGGGACAGCTTGATGATGAAACAATCAGGAAGCTTGATTGGGCGGTCAGGAACCTATACCAATTCGCGCCTGGGTGGTTTGTGAATAGGCCAAAGGATCCAGAGAGTGGTAGGAACATGCACCTAATTGGTGCTGACCTGGTGCTTGCGGCTAAGAAGGATGTTGATTTAATGAAGAAGTTAAGAAGCTGGAAGGGCATTAGGCACAACCTGGGGCTTAAGGTTAGGGGCCAGAGGACCAGGACGACTGGTAGGCTGGGGCTAACGGTAGGCGTAACTAAAGGTAAGACCGCTGGGGGAGCTGGTGGCGGTGGAAGTAAATAATTCAATCCTAATTCCATCCTTTTCATTCCATTCTCTAATTTATTATTTTATTGAATGCATAAGCTCTCATGTGTGTTTATCGTTATTTCTTTACATATTGTAGTTTGACTAGGTGCATTTTACACTCGAAGAGAAAGTAATTTAAAAGGATACACAATGATGAATCATGATCAAGTATGAGCATCGCGAAACCATTAATTAAGCCTGAATTTAAGATACTTAGGCCCGATAATGAAAAGGAGGTTATTGATCTATATAGCTCATTAAGCAGTGAAAGTATTTATTATAGGTTTAGGGGATTCTTTAAGGATTTCGAGAGGTACGTTAGATCCGTATTCTCAGACTCACGTAATATCGTGTATGGAGCTTACGTCGATGGAAAACTCGTTGGTGTTCTAGAGGCTGTTTATTTAAGTGATGGATGTTATGAAATGGCTATTGCCGTTAGGGATAACTATCAGGGTAAGGGTATAGGTACGAGACTCGTAGCCTACGCAATAAATGACCTAAGGAGTAGGGGTGCTAAGACATTGATAGCGAACACAACGCCAGATAATTACAGGATACTGGCAATATCGAGGAAGTTCCATGGCGTAATAAAGTGCATGTACGATGAATGCACCACAATATTTAATCTCCAGGCAATAAATGTTGATCAATTTTTAAATTAGCAAACAAAACAAAGCTTGCGTGGAACACCTAGTAATATTATTGATGGAGTCCTCACTCGAAACGATACCTAAGGAGCTATTGGGCGACCCAGTAATAATTAGGGATGCAAGGAGAATGCGTAGAGAACCAAGATACTTGATTCTCGATAGAGCAAGACATCATAGTGCAATGATTAAATTAAGTAACGCTGAAAAGAGGGGTAGGCCCGATATTATCCACCAAGCGTTACTGACGATTCAGAGTAGTTTACTGGTACGTAATGGATTCATCAAGACTTACATACATACGATAGGTAATGTCATAATTGACGTGGATCCCGAAGTCAGGCCGCCTCGTAATTACAACAATTTCATAGGCCTTATGAGCCAATTATTTAAGGAGGGTAGGGTGCCGCCTGTTGGTAAACCCTTATTTAAGATATTAGGTGGTGATGTTAAGTATGTGTTTAATGCGGAGAGGCCTGATCGTAAGATTCTCCTTGATGATGTTAAGGGGAGGGAAATCACCATGGGTGATTTCATCAATTACTTAATGAGTTTCAGGGTGCCATTGATAATGATTGGTGGGTTTCCAAGAGGATCCTTTAGTGATGGCACCTACTCATTAGCTGATGATGTATTTAAGATTGGTAAGTACACGATGGATACCGCATCAATACTGTGTAGGATATTATCTTCCCTGGAGACTAGACTCGGCATTCTTATCTAACGCTGAAATACTTATTAATCTCTAAAGCCTGTTTTAGGGATAAGTGCCTACTCATGTGTGGTATTATTGGCATTACGTCTCTACAGGGCAACTTTAGGGAACCCATTGGTAAGGTGGTCAGGAGGTGCCTTGAGAGGTTGGAGTATAGGGGTTATGACTCTGTTGGTATAGCCGTAATTAAGGGCAGTAGTATAGAGGTTAGGAAGGGTAAGGGTAAGATTGCTGAGGTCAGCGTCAGGTTAAGCTTCGATGAGGTTGATGGGCTAACAGCCATTGGACACACCAGGTGGGCTACTCATGGTAAACCAAGCGATGAGAATGCACACCCACATACAGATTGCACGGGAAGAGTTGCCGTTGTTCATAATGGCATAATCTCGAACTTCTTAGAACTTAAGGAAGAATTGATCAGGAAAGGACACGTGTTTAGGAGTGAAACTGATACCGAGGTTTTGGCTCACTTGATAGAGGAGTATTTAAAGATGGGCTATAAACCATTTGATGCCTTCAAGGCTGCTCTTTCAAAAATACGTGGCGCCTACGCATTCGTTGTTGCCATGGCCCAGGAACCAAATAGACTGTATTTTGCAAGGAATACCTCACCGTTAGTTATCGGTATTGGCAATGGTGCCAACTTCATCGCCAGTGATATCCCAGCCTTTCTCGAGTTCACAAACACGGTCATTGTACTTAGAGATGGGGAGTATGGTTACATTGAGCCCGGCAAGGTCTATATCGAGAGGGATGGGTTACCCGTTAATGTGGAGGAGAGGATTAGGCTCATAAGTTGGACACCGGAGATGGCCAGTAAGGAGGGTTATCCGCACTTCATGCTTAAGGAAATACATGAGCAACCCATAGCAATCAACTCGACATTGGCGGGTATTGACGAGAAGGCATTTAATGAGGTAATTAACGCCATACTGAACTCCAGGAAGGTCTTCATCCTAGGTGCGGGTACTTCGTACCACGCCGGCCTCATTGGCGATTACCTATTCACCTCAATGCTGGGGCTTGACACGCATACTTTAATATCATCAGAGTACAAGAAGTACCTCAATTCCATTAGTGATGGGGATATAGCGATAGCAATTAGCCAGTCTGGTGAGACAATAGATACGTTAGTTGCCATTAGGGCATTTAGGGAGAGAGGTGCTAAGATAGTTGCTGTATCCAACGTGATCGATAGCGCAATACCTAGGGAGTCGAACTACGTAATATACACCAGAGCCGGTCCCGAGATTGGTGTTGCGGCCACGAAAACCTTCACGACACAACTCGTGGTACTAACAGTATTAGCCCTCAAAATGGGGATTGCCATGGGGAAGCTTACGAATAATGAGTATAGGGACATGATGGATTTGCTCAATAAGGTGCCCAACCTAGTCCAGGGTGTAATGGTTAGCGTCGAAGGTAAAGTTAAGGCTCTTAGTGGATACATAAGCAGGAAACAGAGTGCATATTACCTGAGTAGGGGTATTGGTGTCCCATTGAGTATGGAGGGTGCGTTAAAGTTGAAGGAGATAGCCTACATACATGCCGAGGCATACCCAGCCGGTGAGAGCAAGCACGGCCCAATAGCGCTGGTTGAGGGTGGGTATCCCGTTGTATTCTCGGTATTAGATGATGATAACGTGGATGCCTTGCTCGGCAATGTAATGGAGATGAAGGCTAGGGATGCGTACACAATAGGTTTAGTTCCTGAGAAGTACGTGGGCAAATTCAAGGAATTACTGAATGTAACCCTTGAGATGCCTAATATTGATTATAGGGTGGCCCCCATAGTGTATGTAGTCCCCATGCAGTTGCTTGCGTACTATACAGCGGTTGCTAAGGGCTATGATCCAGATAAACCAAGGAACTTGGCGAAGACCGTTACTGTAGAGTGATAGCCATGGGCTACTCAAGGGAAGTAATTGGTGTGGTATTAGGTGGCGGTAAAGGCACTAATATGGAGCCACTGACACCGCACCTTGAGAAATCACTCATTCGATTACTCGGAAAACCGTTAATTTATTACCCTATAAAGAACTTGGTGCAACTAGGACTGAAGAGGATGTACGTAATTTCCCGAAATCCCCAGAGAATAAGTAACGAGTTGGGACGTTACTTTGAGGGAGTTTCTTTAGAGAGTATTGGGCAAGGTGGTGATGATCTAAATAGCGCATTGAAAATGGTGAAGGAGGTTTCCGGTAAAGGTACCACTTTAATATCGTTTGGTGACGTAGTGCTGCCTCAGGAAGCTTATGAATTAGCGTTGAATAGTCACGTAAATTCCGGGAAGGCTATAACCGTGCTTATGACACCATTGTCAGATTTACAGGGGTATTTCGAGGTTGAGGTGGTCGATGGTGTCGTGATTAACAAGGTTTCAACGCATAAATCTGGTTATGCGTGGACAGGAATACTCGTTACCGAGAGGGACTTCTTAAACTCACTTTATGAGCTAGATGGCGATATTAATGGTGCGTTAAGATTGTTTAGAGGCAATGTTAATGTCGCACTATGGAGCGGGTGGTTTGTTGATGTCAGCTATCCATGGGACCTACTATCAGCTATTAAGTATTTATTAAGTGACTTGAGCGAGGCTAGGGTTAGTAAGGATGCCGATATATCACCAAAGGCTATGGTCGAAGGTCCCGTAATAATAGACGCCGGCGCCAAGGTGGATCATGGTGCAATAATTAGGGGGCCCGTGTACATCGGTAATGACGTTTATGTCGGTAATAATGCGATCATTAGGAACAATACATCGCTGGAGGAGGGCGCCGTTATAGGCGCTGACGCTGAGATAACGGAGTCACTCATTGGACGCAAAGCCACTGTAGGTAGGGGTTCATTCATAGGTAGCTCAATAATTGGTGATGAAAGCACAATAGAACCGGGTGTTGTTACACTAAACGTGTTACCCACCGGCGTTGAGGTGTCGCACCTGTCGCCCGTTATTATTAAGGGTAAGCAGTTGGCAAAATTAGGCACAATAGTTGGGCCGGGAACTAGGATAGGCGCCAACTCCGTAATATACCCAGGATCTATAGTTGAGGCAAATAAATACATACAACCACTTTCAATATTAAAGTAGCCCATTCATGATACACCTTGAGGTTTTTACATCAAGGAGGGATTACGTGTTAGCATTAGGTAAGGGCGTTGATGTAACGCCTAGGTGCGATTACATGCCTTGGTTATGGAACGCGTACGAGCTATTGGGCGTCACAGTCGATCAGTGTATTAATGATGAACCAATAATGAGGTATATAAGTATAAACCAGAGGCTACGAAGGGAACGAAGCATAAAAGCCCTGCTTAATCTAAAGAACGAACTTACTAAGACTAGAGGTGAACTAAGGAAAAATTGCACCGATGAGCTGCTGTGTCTCTCAAATAGAATCTATGAATACTCAAGGGCGATAAATGCACTATATAGATACTACTTAAGGTTAAATGATCTAAGCCCCCTAGAAATCTCGAAACTATCGATCGCCCTCACCAGGTATAACTTACCTACCCTAGGTCTCGAGGTCTATGATGAACTGCTTCGTTCGTCAACTCCCGATGAGCTGAAATACTTAACATTCTTGTCCATGCTTAATCCGATAGTATGGCCTACGCACATTACGGTAGATACGAAGGTACTACCTCACCTAAATTGGATCCTTACGTACTTCGATGACCACTATCTAATACTTATCATTAGTTTAGGTAGGGCTTACGTTGTTAGTGATTTAAACATTAATATCAATGGTGGGAGGTCCGTACTCAGTAATGATTATGAGGTTAGGAGCGTATCTAATGATCACGTAATTGCTAGGATTGAGTCGAGAAATGGGCATGGATTACTATTCATTGGTAATTGGAGTGCTCACGCTATTGAATTCTCTCTAGATTTTAAGCCTAGAGAGGGCTCTGTTAAGGGTATGTTCCTTGATGTAAACCTAACTCAGCTAGTGCCTATCATAATTCCTCCGCGGGATTATCTCTCCATTAAATACAGCGTCTAGGAATTATTTGATTAAGCAACCCTTGGTGCCAGGTAAAATTGCAATGACCCTATTGCGAAATCCATTGTTAACTTCAGCGGCTTATTATTGTCAAACTCTATGGTGACCGTATCACTCACCTGCTTCATGGGTCTAACAAAGTCCAGTAATAACTCTATGGCGTATGTCGAGTTATGAGATCCCTGAACCGAGTATTCATAAAATACCTCATCACTGCTCGTGTATGTGGTTTCTAGGGCCTTACCACCCTCACCCTCAGCAATTATTGAGAACTTATCCTCATTAGCTACGAACTTCACGGAATCCGAGATCTCACCAGCAGCGCTTATTATGTCTAGAAATGCGTCCATGTCCATCCTAACCCTGACCGGGTACTCCAACTTGGGCTCCGGCACCTCCTCCTCCGCTATGTTAATTATTGGTATACCAAACCTTCTATAGAAACCACCCTCCTTACCCTTCTTGGTGTATATGGTTATGAAGAACTTGTTTTTACCCATGTCCACACCAAGCTCTACCTTATCTCTAGCTCCAATCCTCTTCAATATCTTCTTGACTAGGTCGAAGCTTATGCCTACCTTCAACTCCTTAGTGACGCTGTATTCCTCGAGACTTGAGCCTGGTATATTTAATATAATTAATGATACCTTGCTTGGATCTATCGACTTCATCTTAATACCTTCAGTATCAATCACGAAATTCGTTTCCTGGAGTAAATTGGCCAATGCCGTGAATACGTACCTAAACTCCTTGCCCTTGGGGAACATTATCCTATAGTACTCCTCAGACTCAACAACACCACCTCCCTCAGCACCGCCCGCTTCCCCACCTAACTCCTCACCCTCCTCCTCAGTAGCCTCCTCTGGCTCTTCGCTCTCCTCCTCACCCTCCCCAGGGCTCTCTTTCCTCTCTGGCTCCTCATCCTCAGGCATAGTTAATTAATCAAGGCATCCTAGTTTAAAAGGCTTTTATTGATCCAACCAGGGTAATTTTATTGCAAATATTGCCGCCACCTTAGCGACCTTTGGAAATAGAAATGCCCAGCAATAAGCCTAGCTTAAAATACCTCCTTGGGTAAGTAATTGGTGTAGTAATTAATGCCGTACCTAATCATGGGTATTGACGATATGGATGCGGAGGATGGTGGGTGTACAACGTACGTCATGTACTCATTCATAAAGTATTTGGTCAATGATGATCTCGTAAATGACGTTATTGGGTTACCAAGGTTGACGAGGCTTAATCCATATGTCCCATTTAAGACAAGGGGCAATGCTTCATTATCCATAATCCTTAGGGTAGATAGTGAGGATGCAGCCAGGGATTACGTTGAATTAATGCAGGTCATTGCCGACCAAATGGTGAGGAGAACAGGCAAAACCAGCCCTGGTATTGCATATATAGTTGTCGATGATTTAGAGAAAATGCCTGAGAGATTGACCTGGTTTTATGGAAAAAGCGTTAGGGATGTTGTTAACATGGATCTCGCACAGAGGGTTTCTGAGAAGGTTGGCGCGAAATTAATCGGAGGTAGAGGTACCATCGGTGCGTTGGCGTCGATAGGGTTTGTACCGAGGGACGCTACATACGAATTCATAGCCTATAGGAACGAGGATTCCGAGAGACCAACCATTGATGCCCAGGACGTTACCACCTGGGATACAGCAACTAAACCATTCACATTCCTTAACATTGATGGGACTCACGTACTCATAGAGCCTCATGGACCTGATCCCGTGCTGTTCGGTGTTAGGGGTGATTCTCCATACCACGTGATATCCATGGGCAATTACCTGGCTAATAAGTACGGTGCCATTGGCTGGATTGTGTATTTAACGAACCAGGGTACGGATGAACATAGAACCCACTCGGGCAGGTATATACCTTACAGGAACGTAGATGTTATAGGGATTATAGTTAGTGTAAGTTTTGATGAGTATGGCCACGCACACATTAAATTGGATAATGGAATGAGGGCAATAGCATACAGGCATCTGGGTATTTCTAAGGAGTTATCAAATTGCGTTGGTTGTCTCGTAGACATATGGGGTGGTGTAAAGCCCGGTGAGGAGAACACCATCTATGTAGAGGGCATCAGGGTATTGCATGACAGGGAGATTGAGATTACAAACCCCAGGTGTCCGAGGTGTGGTGGTCCCATGGAATCTCTGGGAAGGGTGGGAATCTTGAGGTGCAAACGATGTGGGTTTAAGGATAAATTACCCAGGGTTATCTCGGCAAGGAATAGGTGGTTCCTCATCAATCCGAGGGAGAGCGAGTATAGGCACTTGATGAAGCCCATCGAGCGAGTTGGTCTTGAGGGTCTTGCTCTCTATATACCTAAACCACTTCTATGGGTTTATTGATTACTATAGAGAAAGGTTTTTAATAGGCTCATTTTACGATGTCCAAGAGGAATTATGAAGCTCGAAGCAACAATCGAAAGTAGAGTTATGAACACACTTAAGGTGACCCTAAACGCTAAGGGTAGTGAGTACGAGATTAAGATTCAGCGGTTAAGTCGGTTAGTTCGGCTTCGGAAATTAATGAATCTTGGACTTTAAACTTGTTAATAGATGGTCAAGGAATTCCGGCAACTTCTCCTCACGCACCCAAAGTTTTACAGGTAATTCAAGGTTCTCGTTATACTTATGCCTTATGCCGACGGGATACTCAACAACTTTCATGGCTGGTATATCGTTCTCAGAATCACCCATGTACATTATGGGACCCGTTATATTCATGAGCTCCTTAAGTTTGGTAACTGCATAGCCCTTATCGATTGGTGTACCTGGATATATATCGATGAATGGGTGACCCTTGTATTTGATGACCCTAAAGCCTAGGTCCTGGGCCCTCCTTATTACGCTCTCAAGGGCATCCTTATTTATTGAACCTTTACGTCTCCAATCAATACTTAAACCACTTATTAATATACCGGCATGTTTCACCTCTAAGTAAGCGTTCCTCAAGCTATCAATACCTTGGATTATTTCTATTAATTCCCTAAATTTATCCTGCCAGTTGTGTAAATCCTCATGAATGTAATGCACATCCCCAACCCTAATTTCAAACCCGTAAGTACACGCCCATGCCTTGGCGAAGTCGGTCCTTGGTATCAGGAAGTCACAATCCTTAGTACTAATTACTGCTATGGGTATGTACCTGCCTAATTCGACCAGTTTTTCGTAAACATTCGAGAGCGGTTTACTTAACTCCCTAGCAATATCTATTGGCGCTATCGTTCCATCATAATCTGTAAACACAGCCTCGACACTTCTTAACCAGTCAATCTCGAATTTCATACAGTCCCACAGAAAGTTGGCGCTAAATTAAGGTTTATTTTCCCGTTAAATGTTCGTGTATTGATGTACCTTGATAAGTATGAGGAGAGAATGTTACGTGGTGACTACGGGGACGTCATTGCAAAGGCAATGCAAGTCATTGTTAAGGTTGGTGAGGTATTAAAGGCGGATCGGCTTGTTGAGATAGAAACTGCGCATATCGCTGGTGTTTCATACCTAACAATAGGCGATCCAGGGCTTGAGTACCTCGAGGATTTAGCAGGATCTGGTGCTAGATTCCATGTATTCACTACTGTGAATCCCGTGGGTGTCGATATTGCCAATAATTGGGGTATAGATGAGAAATTCGTAAGGAAGCAATGGGATATAATAAACGCACTCAGGTCCATGGGCGCAAGCCTATGGCTAACATGCGCACCCTACGAATACATGCGCCTAAGGCCTAGGACATACCATGCATGGGCTGAATCTAATGCCGTAGCGTACATAAATGCTGTTTACGATGCATGGACGGAGAAACTTCCCGGACCTTTTGTGGTTTTATCGGCATTGGTTGGTAGGGTACCTAGGTATGGTCTTTACACAATCGAGAGTCGTATACCGACTCACGTGGTTAAGGTGAACCAGGATAAGGCTCTGGATAATCCATTAATTGCGGGACTCATTGGAAAGAGGATCGCTGAGGTTGTTGGTGATGGAAAACCATACCTAATCATTAAATCCAACTCCAACGCAATAATTAAGCAGTTATTGGCTAGTTATGCAACGTACTCACCCCACGCGTTCATGATAATAGGCGATTTAACGCCGAATTACCGTAATTACTTGAGCATGGCAGATAAACCCGAGGTAATAGAATTAGATGTTTCGGAGGTGATGAAGGACGCCGTGGTTCGAGAGGGGGATTTCGATGCCGTATTCCTTGGATGCCCTCATTACGGTATTGAGGAGATCACTGCAGTTATAAACTACGTAGGTGGTAAAGGGTGGAGAAGAGCTACAAAGCCTGTTTACATAGCTACAACACCCTTTGTCCTAAAGCAGTTAGACCCTAACATAGTGAGTAAGTTAAGGGAGTCAAACATACACCTGGTTCTATCAACATGCCCTGTAGTCTCACCATTCCTAAAGAGCGTTGGTGTCAATAGGGTTTCTGTGGAGTCCGTGAAACAAATGTACTACTTACCTAAGATGGTTGGTATCAATTACGTGAGCTGCTACGGTATTGAATGCCTAGATGCTGTGTTCAACGGCTAGGATTATCATCATGAGACACGACATGATAAAGACAGAGCCCTAAAGGGAGGTAATGCATAAGTCTTTACTGAATGCTTAATGTGGTGCTTTTAAAAAGGAGCAATTGTACTATACTATTTAATGAAGAGGGTCGTTTCGTTTGATATAGATGGGGTCTTAGTAAACTCGGAGGATAGATTAAGGATGTGCATTAAGGGTGATAATGGGGTTGATTGGGATTGCTTTCTCGACTGCGATAAATTACCCCTTGATAAACCGAAGCCTAGGATCATTGAGTACCTAAACTTCATTAGGAGTAGGGGGTTTGTCATAATAATAGTCACGGGCAGGAGGGAGTCAATGAGGGATTGCACAATTAGGCAATTAAACTCCTTCGGTGTATATGGTTTCGAGGGTTTGTTCATGAGGCCTGATGGCAATACGGAACCCGACCCAATCTATAAATCACGGATGATACGGAACTTATTAAGGGAATTCCACATACTCGTGCACTTCGATGATAACCCAAACACAGTAAGTACATTATTAAATACAGGTATTGATGCCGTAGTCATATCATAATCGGGATGCTCATGGCTAGGATTGGTATATTGAAGGTAAGGGGTGCGATGCCTCATTACGAGGAGCTGCCATTCAACATTTATGTAGACAGACCAGGAATGATTAGGGATCTCGATGCGTTGATAATTCCGCCAGGCACACTGGTGGAGTCCAGGGTTTTAGAGAGGTATGGTTGGCTAGGTAGGGAGGTTTGGGATTTCGTTGAGAGGGGTGGTACCGTAGTTGGTGTTTGCTCGGGAGTTCAACTTCTCTCCAAGAGCATTAATCTCAACGTCAGGGGTTTACCTGGCTATGTTGAAGGACTTGGTGTGTTAAACATATCCCTTGAACCATTGATTGTCACAGGACCTGTTCTGGTTAAGGTAATTAATGAGTCATGGGCGACGAGGGGTCTCGTTAATACGGAATTGGGTGGTTGGCAAGCCCATACCTACGGCAAAATCAACGTATTAAATAACGACGTACAAATTGATGGGGTATCCACAATAACTAGGTACAACTATAGAAATGCTACGTTGGAAACACCTACCCTGGTGTCCTCAAGAAAGTATAGAGTGTTTGGTACGATGGTTCACGGAATCCTAGGTCCTAATTCGCCCATAAGTAAGAATCTATTTAATGAATTAGGCATTCACGATGAGCGTATAATTAGGGAATACTATAAATTAAGTGATGAGAGAGCTTGGGCGCCACGTGAGGATGCTCCAAGGATTCCAAGAATTATTACCGTGGCCTCCACAATGACGGGTGAGGGCAAGACATTACTGACCAGCGCACTGGTGCATTGCTTGAGTAGGGAGGGTTATTACGTGGGTGTTGCCAAGCTTGGTGGTGATATTAGGGATTTACACCCAAGCCTCTATGTGCTCAAGAGACCATTCAAACCCTGGATGAGTATAATGCTTAGGTGGGACGATAAGGCTTTAGGTTGGGTAGGGTGGCGTGAAGCCCTGAGCAATGCCGCAGGCTTAGGCCTTGATTACTTGGTGGTGGAGGGTGTGATGGGGTTATTAACGGGTAGCTCGAGGGATTCTGAAGATGTGTTTTCATCAACTATTGGCTTCATAAAGCAGGTAGGTACTGATGTTATATTGATTGCCTCAGCTGCTTATGATGGTGTGGAAGGCGCGATCTTCAGGTTGAGGTCTTACATTAAGGAATTGATGGGAATTGGTAGAAAACCAATCATTGCGGTATTGAATAATATGTATCATGGTACCCATGAAGATGAGGAGGTGGTTAGGTTTAGGAGGGAGCTGGAGGGCTTATCGATACGGTTAATGACTATAGATGCTTTGCCTATTTCCTCAAAGCCCGAGGAATTAATTGACCTGGGTGATTACGAGGAGGCTGCGGTTAAAATATCAGAGGAATCATTGTGTGAGCACCTAATAGGGTCGTTGGGTCAATCATAAATTCTATTGATAAGTAATCATTTATCCAGTGTATGATTATGTCAGGTATGATGTTGCCTGTAATGACATAAATAAACCCTGAAATTATGCCGTAAATGAGTATGTATGCTAGGATTGAAAGAAGGGACACCAGGTTGTTTATTCCGTACACCGCCAGGTAAACGGGTATGTGGGCTAGCGTGAAGTATACGGCACTCACGATTATCGCAGGTATTGCATTAATTATTGGCGATTTACCATAATCCCTAGGTAATAACCTATTTAGAATAAAACCTCTAAACACAACCTCCTCACTAATCGCTATTGGGTATAACGTGTATATGAGGGTAAGCATGTTAGGCAGTGAAATTCTGGGTATCACGGATAATGGTAACAACCCACTTATTAGGAACCAAGCCACTGCCAGGGTGATGACCGCAGGTATTGTCACTAAACCAAGGGTGGGTCTCCACGAGAAACCAAGCTCCCTACCCAAACCACGTAACCTACCTCTATGAATAATAATCAAAGCCGCAATTACCACATATAGGTATGGGGCTAAGTCACCAAGTAAGTATGTTGAGATGAGACTCAGCGGGTTACTTAATGAACTAACTAGTGTTTGCGTTATTGATGTTGCTATGTCATATCCTCCCGTTGGTATATAGGGCATGTAGGTTATGAACACAGGTATGACTATTGCTATTATCAATATTGTTGGCCAGATGATGTCGCCAAAATACCTACCCATCACCGCACGATAAGTGCTTGGCTTAAAATTCCTACTCTCAACATTAATCGCAATTAAGGCTTATATTCAATAATCAGTAGTACTGGTTGGGGTGGGGCGACGGCTTAATAAACCAAGTTGATACTAGATTAAAATGAGTAATGAAGGCTAGGGATATTGAGGAAGAGGAGGAGGAAGAGGAAGTTGAGGAGGAGGTTGAAGAATTGGAAGAGGAGGAAGAGGAGATCTCAATAAAGGCGGAAACACCACAAAATACGCCACCGTCAATCGTACTTGCCGTGACTTATGATGGGAAGGTTGGTAAGGCGTTGGTTAAGTTGTACGATCCCGTTAATGACCGGGTTTACTTCTGGTATGATAATACGGGCCATAAGCCATACCTACTCACTGACGTAAAACCTGAGGAATTAATTACTAAATTCACCAAGGTAATACTTCACCCTGGATTCAGCCATTTAGAGGCTGTGGAGAAATACGACGCATTGAATGATAGGAAGGTTATACTCACAAAGATTTGTGCTAAGGATCCGTTAAGTATTGGTGGCAAGGCTGATTCAATCAGGGAGTTATTACCAAAGACCTGGGAGTCGAGGATTAGGTATCACCTTTGCTACATATTCGATAATGAGATAATACCCGGCATGTTTTATAGAATTGAGGATGGAAAGTTAGTCCAGGTACCCATTGAGGTGCCTAGCGAGGTTGAGGATTTCGTTAAGAAGCTCTATGCTAACGACCCAGACTTCCTTGAGGAAGCCAGTAGGTGGATACCCCTGTTCCAGGCACCCGTACCGAGCATAAAGAGGTTATCGATCGATATAGAGGTATTCACACCACAGGAGAATAGAGTGCCCAATCCCAGGGAGGCTAATTACGAGATAATCTCGATAGGGTTGGCAGGTAGTGATGGCTTAAGGAAGGTACTCGTGCTTAGGAGACCTGGTATGGAATTGAGACCTGAGGATTTAGATGAGTTACTTTATGATGATGTTGAGGTTGAGTTCTTCAATAATGAATATGATATGCTTAGGGAGTTCTTCTCAATACTGCTTCAATACCCAATACTGATAACATTCAACGGTGATAATTTTGACCTACCGTATATATACCACAGAGCCTTAAAGCTGGGGTTTAAGAAGGAGGAGATACCAATCACCATTAGGAGGAATGAGGCTTCCATAGCCCTTGGCGTGCACATTGACCTATACAAGTTCTTCAACATAAGAGCAATCGAAGTTTACGCCTTTGGTGGTAAGTATAGGGGTTTGGATAGAACACTTGATACAATAGCCCATGCCATAGTTGGCATGTCAAAGTTGAGCAGGGAGAAAACAGTCTCCCAGATGACTTATGTCGAATTAATAAACTATAATTTCAGGGATGCATTCCTTGGGCTCTACCTAACCACCTACGACGATAACCTAGTACTGAGATTAATAATACTGATGTCCAGGATATCAAAGACACCACCAGACGACTTAGTGAGGAGCCAGATTTCTGCGTGGATAAGGAACATGCTTTATTACGAACATAGGAGGAGGGGGTGGCTAATACCTGAGAAGGAAGACATAATCAAGAACAAGGGCGAAGTGGCTACCAAGGCCATTATTAAGGGTAAGAAGTACGCAGGCGCCATAGTTCTTGATCCAATGCCCGGGATATACCCGAACGTCTACGTACTAGACTTCGCCAGCATGTATCCCTCAGTCATAAAGAGGTGGAACATATCGTATGAAACTGTCAAGTGCCCGGATGAGAAGGCAAAGAACAACAAGCCAATACCAGAACTACCCCATTGGGTATGCAACGATAGGAGGGGCTTGACTGCATTAATCGTGGGACTACTCAGGGATTTGAGGGCATATGTCTATAAGAGACTTGCTAAGACGGCACCTAGTGCCGTACTTAAGAGCTACTATAACGTAGTCCAAAGCGCATTGAAGGTTTTCATAAACGCATCCTACGGTGTCCTTGGCGCCGAAATATTCCAATTGTATTGTCCACCTGCCGCTGAGTTAACGACGGCACTTGCTAGGTATGTACTATCAAGAACCGTGCTTAAAGCCCTGGAGCTTGGGTTAGTACCCATATATGGCGATACGGATAGCCTCTTCATATGGAACCCAAGCGAGGAAAAGCTTAAGGAGTTGATTGATTGGGTTGAGAAGGAGTTCGGAATAGAAATTGAACTCGATAAGGTCTACAGGTTAATTGCCATGAGTGGAAGGAAGAAGAACTACGTTGGCATATTGAGTGATGGCGAACTGGACATAAAGGGCTTGGTTGGGAAGAAGCGCAATACGCCTGATTTCGCGAAGGACGCCTTCAATGATGTACTACGATTGCTCTCTGACATAAGAAGTCTTGATGATGTTAATAAGTCAATAGAGGAGGTTAGGGATAAGGTGAGGGATTACTATAGGAAACTACAGAGAAGGGAGATACCACTCAATAAGCTGGCAATAAGGACGGCCTTAACTAAACCCCTCGAGTCGTACACCAAGAACACACCGCAGCACGTGAAGGCCGCATTACAGCTTAAGAACTTGGGATACAAATTGGGGCCTGGTGATATAATAATATATGTAAAGACGACAGGTAAAGACGGTGTTAAACCAATACAGTTGGCTAGGATTGATGAGATAGACCCTAATAAGTACATTGAATACCTAAGGACGTCCCTGGAGCAGGTCCTTGACGCCTTTGGAATAGAGTTTGAGAGTATAATGGGTTCGTCGATAATCGATAATTACTCATCATGAAAGAAGTAAAATCAAGACAATCACTCCTCAAGGAACTCCTCGCCCTCTGGTGATAGTGATGAAAGTATGTTATTGATTACCTGGTTAATGATGTCATCGTTTATGTAGGGCATTATCACGACAAACTTGTCGGCCTCCATGTCCTCCCCCATCCACCTATTGCTGTATATTATCTCGTACGTGGGTATCTCAACCTCAGCCTTATTACCAACCCTCTTAACGCCGTATTTTTCCACCTTCTTATATAAATCCTTACTTAATGGCAGGTCAAGATTTATTGTTTGGGGAACCTTAAGAACGATGAAATCGGACTCCTCAGGGTTCCACCTATCCAACAACCTCTTAACGTAGTTCTTCACCGTATCCACAAGGTTGGCCTTCACAACCTCCTTATTGGCTATGCTCTCCCCCTCCACATACACAACGACATTCTCGCCCTCTTCAGGCATAACCCCTGTGGTTAATTCTGGGGCTTGATTAATAAAAATTGCGGACACGCCAATCAAGACACGCGGAGTCAGTAAATAGGGCCATCATTAACTTAGTCATTAAATTACGGACAACTCATGGGCCCCCACTTAATGACTTAACTACGACTAACAATCTCTCTACGGCTGTGACGTTAGTTAATACTGCCAGCAGTAGGAGCCCGTAAAATATTATGGATCCTAATTGAGTAATAATGTATATTATGAGTATGGCCAGAATAAGAAGCAACCTCTCCTCCCTCTCAAGAAGCCCAACACCAAGCATCCTAACGCCAAGCGCCTCTGCCCTAGCCCTGGCGTAACTAGTCATTAGGGAACCAAGTAACGCAAGCAATAGAAAGATAGTACCTAGGAAGCCTCCATCATGTATTAACCAGAGGTCAATTAGGGCTATGAAGTCGACATACCTATCCAACGTTGAATCAAGAAAGGCCCCTAGTTTAGATGTACGTCCCCAGTACCTCGCAACCAAGCCATCAAGCATATCGAAACCACTGGCCAGTATTAGTAATACTAGGGCTGTAATGTAAGCCCAATATACGTGCATCAACACAATAAGCGGTGTTGGGAAAGCTATTAGTAGGGATGAGACGGTTAGGATATTAGGGTTCCTAGGTAAAATCTTGATAAGGCCCTTTTCTAGGGCCCTCCTTCCAATCCTCTCTATCTCATCCTTAAGTTTGCCGAGAACCACAATCGACACCGCAACTAAAGACATCCTTAAGTATTGTGGATATAAAATCCCTAGCCTTGAGCCACAACTCCACGGTCTCCGGCCTCAACCTATACATCTTCGAATCACCACTCATGAAGGTTTCAACTAAGCCATCTCTTTCCATCTTGTAGAGGACTACGTAGACACCCACGTTCGTTATATCAATGTTAAAGCGGGTTTTAACCTCCCTTGCAATCTCATAACCATACATGGGCCTATCCATCAATAACCTAACCACGTAAATCCATAGATTCTCCTTGGTAAGCTTCGTCATGAGCCTTACCAATGCCTTTTTACCCGTGGACATATTAGGGACTTAACCTGGGCGAGGAATTAATACTTTTTATGAGGTGGTGCTCATTCGTAGCATGCCGTGTTACATAAGCCAATAGAGAAAGGTTTAATAACCCATCACTTACATAGCCTCGATGTCACTAAAGGGAACTACATTCCTAGAAAGTGTGTTACAAACTCTAAAGAGAGCTACAGAGTTAGGAGGATATCCTCAGGAGGTCTATGAAATACTAAGTAGACCCCAGAGAATAATCACGGTAAACATACCAGTCAAGATGGATAACGGTAAGATCCAGGTTTTCACGGGCTATAGGGTACAACACAACAACGCCCTAGGCCCATATAAGGGCGGTATAAGGTTCCACCCAGAGGTCACGCTCGATGAGGACATAGCACTGGCCACAGTAATGACGTTCAAGAACGCACTAAATGGCTTACCCTACGGTGGTGGTAAGGGTGCTATCGCAGTTGATCCTAAGAAGATCAGTAAGAGGGAGCTTGAGGAGCTGAGCAGGGGTTATGCCAGGGCATTGGCTCCATTCATAGGGCCCGAGACCGATATACCAGCCCCTGATGTTGGGACAGACCCACAAATAATGGCGTGGATGGTCGATGAGTATAGTAAAATAGCTGGGCGCAATGTACCTGGCGTATTCACAGCAAAGCCCGTTATCTTATGGGGCAACCCCGTTAGGGAATACTCAACAGGTTTTGGCGTTGCTGTATGGGCTAGGGAGGCCGCGAAGAAGTTGTGGGGTGGCATTGAGGGCAAGACCGTGGCTGTGCAGGGATTTGGCAACGTGGGCTACTGGGGAGCCTACTGGTTGATTAAGATGGGCGCTAAGGTTGTTGCTGTAACAGACAGCAAGGGCGGTGTCTATAACCCGAATGGTCTCGACCTAGCGGCAGTTAAGGCGGTTAAGGATAAGACAGGCTCCGTCATTAATTATGACGCTCCTGGAACAAGGAAGGTAACGAATGAGGAGATTCTAGAGTTGCCAGTTGATGTATTAGTGCCGGCAGCCCTGGAAAACGTGATACACAAGGGTAATGCCAATAACATAAAGGCAAAGCTCGTGGTTGAGGGCGCCAATGGACCAACAACAGCCGATGCAGAGCAGGTACTGCACAGGAAGGGTATTTGGGTATTACCCGATCTAGCGGCCAACGCTGGCGGTGTCGTCATGTCCTACCTGGAGTGGGTTGAGAATCTACAATGGTACTTCTGGGATGAGGAGGAGACTAGAAATAAGCTGGAGAGGATACTCTTGGACACATTCAACAGGGTAATGATTAGATGGAGTAAGTTGGGTACGGACAACGTGACCATTAGGGAGGCAGCCTACGTAGAAGCCGTCGATAGGATATATAACGCGATGAAGGTTAGGGGTTGGATTTAGGACTGGGGTCAAGTAAGTCATAATTTTAAATAAGTCCAACCCTCATTTTCCCTCTTAACGATCTCCGCAACACCAATATTAAGAAGTTCTACGTAATTAAGAACGAACAATATATAGAAAAAATCAAGGAATTATTCCCGGAAATCACGTGGCCATGGGTATCAGAAAAACCGAGGAACTATTTAGAGAACTACAAAGCAATAAAGCCAAGAAGATTTACGAAAAACACGGATTCAAACGGGTAGGCAAAACATGAAGAAAAACTTATAACCAAAAACAAAAGAAACATAACGCCACCGTAGCTCAGCACGGTAGAGCGGCGGGCTGTTAACCCGTAGGTCCCGGGTTCAAATCCCGGCGGTGGCGCCAACGAATTTTATTCTATATTTCTCGGGTTTGGTTGGAAATTGTTTAACCCCCGTGGGTATGAGTTTGTGGGACTAGAGCGTGGTTGTGCTTGGTGTCTGTTTCTCCGCGTTTGTGTGTTGTCGCATCGCCAACCCTCACCGCGGGTTTAATTTACATGGATCAAAAATCAAATTATTCATGTAATTCACCAAAATTCAGTGCGAGGGAGATACTGAATCGCTCATAACTATTTCAACCTGGCTCGGCTCACTTTTTATGAACAGCCGAAGTTAAAAAAAGTCCCGTGTAATAAGTGATTCCCGTATGTGGTTTGTGCCTAAATCTAGGGCCTTGCTTGTGATGATTGTCCTTGCCTTGGCGATAGCCTCAATAGTTGTCTTGGCCTTGGTGCCAACCCCAGTAACGCCGAAGCCCTTCATGACCTATCGCGGTCTTGGTTACTTGGTTATTATTACAATGTATCGGTGTTTAATTACCCAGTAGTTGTCTTTAGGGGGGTTCATGAATGGTGTCCCCGTGCCTTTCACTGTTAGTTTGTTCGCAATAGCTCCCAACCACATATACACGGTTGGCTACTACAGCGGCTACGGCTCTGTGGCTGTTAATTTGACTGGTTCGTTGGTTAGGTACATAGCCAGTAGGTGGCTTGGGGAGTTCAATGGTGCGCTGAACCCATCACTAATAGCATTCATAACGTACGGAGAGGGGAACAGGACATGGACTGTGATTGTGGCGATACCGTACAAGCCGAGCTGGGTGGTAAGCCAGGAGCCAATAGAGATCACGGTAAACGCGAACTTCACAGCAGTGAAGCCTGTGATTGCCGTGCCAATGACAAAGCCAACAAGCACCACGCAGAGCGAACCAACAAATGGTCTTGGCAGCGACCCATTTGGTTATATATACGTTACTAGTTGTATAGGCAATCCTAACGTTACCTACCCACCCCCACCACCGTCATCACCGCGAGGAGCCTATGATTACTATTGGGTCCTGCGGCAATGCAGTTTGTTCGAGGGTCCAATACCACTATTGTTCGTGGGTTGGAGCCAAAACGCAATACAAAGCATAAGTAGTATTGTGATTAATAATATAGGTGGCACGGCGCGGTCGGGCTCAGGGCTATTTGGTTCTGTCAATGAGAGCGGCAACCTAGTGCTGGTGGGCCCAACAATCACATTCTCACAATCATACACAATAGAGATGCCGAATGGACTTTCGGGTGTGAATATTACCTATGGTTCATCACTCACAGAGATAATCAGTAATACGATGCTAACATATACCGTGCCATCCTCCGGCTTCTTCTACATAGGCTTGCCCGGCAATGTCTCCTACGTAGCGTTTCAGGAGTATGAGGGTGGTTATGGCCCCTTGGATAATTGGGCTAATGGCACAGAGTCACTCTCACTATTGCCTCAGGACTTCTTCGATAATAAGTACTTATATGTTTACCCATACATCGATGTTGGCAATGGCTCAATTACCGGGATGTTCGCGGAGGTACTCCATGCCTACGAGATGCGTAGGCAGTTGGTAGTAAGTCTCGATGATGGCTACAATAGTGTGGCTAATGTGAGTGCGTGTCCAAGCCCACTATATGGTTACCAGGAGTTGACTGGAAACCTCGCCTTTGTCGAATACACGTTGGGTAATGCTATTACTACCTATAGTCCGAGACCGGTGAATATCGCACCCCTCCTCGAATCACTACTCCCCGGTGTATACGTTGGTGAGGCACCCACCATTGTGGGTCATTTAATCACAGGCCCAGGCACTGCCTCAACCATCGCCGGCGCCTTCATAGACACCAACCACCTCTTAACCAGAACAGGGACCTAACCATCAAACAAAAACCAAGAGAGAGGAATTAAGCATTACCAAACGAGGACCCACACCTACCTCTCACACTCACGCAACCCGAGGTAGTAGTTTGAGGCGTTGATTATCATGCCCATTGGGTATATTGATGATGAACCGCCTGGGTTTGTTGCCTGCGGACTACCTATCAACGTTATGTAGAATGAGGGGCTTGATGATGGGTTGAAGTTAACATAAACATTAGCGCCTATTCTTTGTTGGCTTTGTTTTTGTGAGCTTTGCCTCATCCCTCTGGCTACTGCTTAGTTCTGTGCTCACGGTTATGCCGATTCCTCTTCCGTATTGGTTGCTGTACACTCCTGGTAACATGGTCAGGGCTGGAGTCGTTGTTGCGGCTTTGATGCTTGCTTTGTACACATACCTCGGTGTTTCCCTGGTTTTGAGCAAAATGCATAGGGGCTTCATACCGATAACCATGGTTATCGCATTCATTATTGGTTTCGCCCTACTACTGGCTAGGTTGGCAATACCTGCATTAGCCGTCTTGGTCATAGCGTACGTAATGCTCATCGGCACATACGCAGTGCTGATCAGCGTGGCAACAACTAGGGCATCCAAGGCACTGTGGGGTGTTGCCACAATAATCTTAACACTAATACCGCCAATACTCATTGGTGGTGGGCTGGCAGTAATGAACTACATAAAGTACATGGCATTGATTGAGCAAGCAACAGCAATAATCGCATCAGCAATAGAGACATGGAAACTGGGTGTTGGGCAATGAAGGTCCTCACCACCTCATTACTAATAGCCACAATAATCGCCGTAATCACAGCCCTCGCATTACCCCTAACCCACGGCACCAAGCCAATGGAGACAAACACCAACACACCAATGTCATCAGGTACGAGACTAGACACTCCCATCTATGTTGTTGACCCTCAATCATCAATCCAGGAATTAACAAGTGCCGGCGTATCTTGATCATTAATCAAGCCAATTAGCCTAAGTCAATTGCCTGACTTACCTAACAATAGTGTTGTTGTGGTTGATTGGTCTGTGGTTGGGTCTTACGTAGATGCAAACATTAATGGTAATGTTACGTTGAACCTGGCGAACCCGGGCCTGTTCAGTACATGGATGTACAATTACCTGAGGAATCATCATTCAACTGCCACGTGAAGGACGGCTATACAGCGATCGCCTATGTTATTGAAGGAGCAGCACGTTTCGATAAGGGAGGTAGGACCGCGTCATCTAGGGAATTGGTTGTTTACTCAAGGGATGGTGAGGACATTACTGTGGAGACTGGTGATAAGCCCGTTAGATTCCTATTATTGGCAGGTAGACCCTTAGGTGAACTGATTGCGTGGTATGGGCCGATAGTCATGAATACGTGGGATGAGGTGATGGAGGCCTTTGAGGAATTGAGAAAAGGTATGTTCATAAAGGCGAGGGCTGAGGTGCAGGATTATCAGTAATCTCCATCGGTTAGTCGGGAAATTGATTTCTGCCTTTATTAGGGATTGATTGTGACTTCACGCATTACATACATGGTTTATTAGATCCACAAGGTTCCCAAGCCCCATCTTTAATATGAAAAACACTAGCAGGTACTGTCTATGCCCATCGTTCACCAACAGGCACTTTCTCTCCCTACATTGTTCATTAATCACATCACCCAGGTTCTTACCCACGTACTTACTTGGTGCAGTAACCACGTTATCTTCCGCAATTATCAAGGACTTTAGGTTACAGATACACACTATTTCAAAAATGACATTTTCTACGCATTCCTGGGCATTTACGGTCTTGATCATAGCCACATTACCACTAATATCAACCCTCTGCATCATTGCCTATGTCTAATTTCAAATTTAAAATGATTTTTAACGTCAAAACCATAGGCTAACTAGGACCTACTCCCCCGTCTCGGGTAAGTACCTCTTGAATAATCCGTAGTAGAGTACGATGCTGAATATTACCGTGAAAATAAGTGTTGAGGCAATCATGGTGTATATGGCCACCAGCGGTAATGGTATTGCTTCATTCAATAATTCATTAACTGGAATACCAGCATTACCACTTAGGAATAGGTATGGGTACCTGGATCCGTCATTCACGAACTCCATTAACACGAGTATTAACTCGGAGAGTATACCTGCGGTTATCGCTAGAGGCCTATTCACGAAACCCATCATTGCATTGTACAAGGCTATCGCACCAACTATTGTTAAGGCAACTACCAGCACTATTGCGGTGTAGAATAGTGGGTATACGAAGCCAAGGCTCGGTTTTCCACCTAGCAGGGGCCCTGCTATGTTATTGACTATGTATGGGTCGTACCCGGCGAGAACCACGTAGTAGTACGCCCCAGCTATTGATTAGGCAGTTTCGGTTTTCATGATTATTCGTGGGGTTTATTACCATTGGTGGTGAAGTGATGGTTTATTAACCCTAACCTCAACATCCCTAGTTGTACCCCTGGGTTTCCGAGAGCCGTAGGGCTGGGAACCGCGGGCGACCGTTGGCGAGCCACTGCGGTGAGGGGCTCGGGGAGACC
>WYEB01000080.1_pt1 | contig 41250 bp, 57 predicted proteins | sample 6343061 | NCBI WGS metagenome assembly WYEB01 (sample SAMN13812332, study PRJNA600296) | hot springs metagenome | biome: ENVO:00000051; feature: ENVO:00002007; isolation source: sediment sample from Evening Primrose shelf | place: USA: Yellowstone National Park, Evening Primrose Hot Spring ... | reverse complement strand
TTGTAAATAAAAATGGATATGGAAAATATGAAATAAAAAATAAGGAAATAATATATGAAGAAGAAAATTATGATCCATTGGAATATTTTTTAGAAATTGAAGATAAATTTCATATTGATTTAAAAGATAAAAGGATATATTTTAAAGTATGGCAATATCCATTATCTCATTCAAAATTATTTTTATTTGATACAGATTTACAAGAAAATGATCCAAGTATAAGGAAATTGACTGGGAGATTATATTATGAAGAAAATGAGGAAGAAAAATTATTTAAAGATTTATTATTAGGATTGGGTGCATTGGAATTCTTTGAAAATTATGGAATAGAAATTGATAAATATCATTTAAATGAATCACATGGTGGTTTTTTAGCAATAGAATTATATAAGAGATATAGGGATATAAATAAGGTAAAAGAAAAGGTTGTATTTACTACTCATTCAATTATTGCAGGTCATGATTCATTTGATTATAATTTGGTAGAAAAATATTATGATATTCCTGGGGAAATAAAAAGTTTATCACCAAATAGATTATCATTAACAAAAGTATTATTTGAATTATCAGGATTTGTAAATGCAGTATCATATAAACATAAAATAGTTACTGAAAGTGTATATAATAAAAAGGTAGATTATGTAACAAATGGAGTATATCATTTAAGATGGATAAATAAAAAGATTGAATATTTATATGATACATATTTAAATGGATGGAAAAATGAACCTGGAAAATTTGCATATGCCCAATCTATAAATAGAAAAGAATTTATAAAAGTAAAAAATATTGTAAGAAAAGATTTAATAGATTATATTAATGTAAATTCATATTCAAACAAAGAATTTAGAGAAGATAGGGTATTAATTACTGTAAAAAGAAGATTAACTGAATATAAAAGATTTCATATGTTATTATGGAGATTGGAAAAGTTTGAAGAATTAGATAAAAAATATAAAATACAATTTTTATTATCAGGTTCATTCCATCCAAAGGATGAATTTGTAAAAAATACAATAAGATGGATTTTAGATATTATGTCAACATTAAATACACCAATTGGATTAATATTAAATAGAGGATATGAACAAGAAAGGACAATTTTGGCAGGTTCAGATTTATTTTTACATATTCCAAGACCTCCATTTGAAGCTTCAGGTACTTCTTGGATGAGGGCTGCATTAAATGGTACTCCTACATTATTTTCAAGGGATGGATCACCTGTAGAAATAATAATTGATGATTATAATGGATGGTTCTTTGGAGAAAATAATTATGATATAAATAAAAATACTGATGAAAAAGATGTAGAAGATTTCTATAATAAGTTAGATTATGTATTAAATATATATAGAAATAATTATGATAAATATATAGATGTATCATTAAATGCAATAAGAACAGTAGGTCCAATATTTAATACTTATAGATGTTTTGAAGAATATATTAGTAAAGCATATGGATGATGAAAAAAGTATACTGAAAGGTGATGAATTTTACCCATTCTGATCATTTTCCAAAAAATGATAATATATTTTTTTGACTACCTTTCTTATATGCATTCTTTAATTCTTCAATAGCTTTATTTACCCTATCTTCTGAAAAATCATGTTCATCAATCAATATTTTTCTTATTTTTTCCTCATCAACTTCTCCAAATTTTATATCTTCTTTATTTATTTCAATTACTGGTGGATCTTCAAAAAATTCTTCAAGTTCTTTCCATGAAATTTCTTTATAATATTTTTCCCATCCAACATATTTAAACAATCTTTCAGGATCATTATTATTTTTTACAATTTCATATGCAGTTTTTACCCCAATTCCAGGAATTCCATCAGGATTATAATCTGTTCCAACAATTAAAGCAAACCATATTAATTTTTTATAATCTAATTTTAAATAATTTAATATATCATTTAATTCAACAAGTTCTGGATTTATTTCAACTTCTACTCCTCTTACTCTTCTTTTCCCACTTATTGTTAAATTTCTTGCAACTCTTAATCCTCCAAATAATAATGAATCATAATCTTGAGATCCAACATAATCTGCAATTCCCTTTTTAACTAAATATGCAGCCTGTGCTTCTCCTTCAGAAGGTGCTTGTACATATGGAACTCCCATTGCTTCTAATAATTCTTTTGATTCATCTACCATATTAAATTCTAATTTTGATGTAAATTCTGCATATTTCTTTAAATCTCCTTTTATACCCATTTCAATTGCTTTTTTATATTTTTCTTCCATCTTTTTTCTCTGTTCTTCTCTTAATTCTTGTTCCTTTTTCTTAAATTCTGGATGCTTTCCATCAAATACATAAATTACTTTTATCCCATATTCAATCAAATTCTTTGTTCTATAAAATAAACCTGATAAATGTGAAGTAATCCTTCCCTTTGAATCTTTTAAAGGTGTACCATCGGGTTGTCTTATTGCAGCTAGAAACTGATATAAAGCATTAAATGCATCCAATGCAACAACTTTTCCAGATAAATATGAAAAATCAACTTCCTTTATTACAGGTTTTATTAGTTCCCTTATCTCTGCTAAACCCATTTAAATAATTTATTTTATAATGTTTTAAATTTAATTATTATTACCTAAATAGAAATAGTTAGAGATTTATATGACGTAGATTATCAAATAAAAGGTATTATCTTTCATATCTTGTTTCCTTAACTAATCTTGTAAATTCTTCAGGAGAGACGTTTTTCATTAATTCTTTTAATTCTTCAGCTAATTTCTTTATTTTTTCTTTTCTTCTCTTTTCTATTTCCTCTTTCAAAGCCCTTTCTAAAACATCTTTTATATTTATTCCCAATTCTTTTGCCTTTTCCTTTAAATTTTTATCTATTCTTACACTTATTACATCTTTTTTACTCATATATTTATCAATATCAATTTAGAATAAAAATTTATGGTAAAAGTAATAAAAAGATCTGGTGAAGAGGAAGAGTTTTTAGAGGATAAGGTATATAATTCATTAATTAATGCAGGTGCATCTGAAGAAGTTGCAAAGCAAATTGTAAAAGAATTAGAAGATTGGATAAAAATAGAAGGATTTGGAAAAATATCTACCGATGAAATTAGAAGATTTATATTTAATAGATTAAGGGTATTGGAACCTGACGTTTTAGAATCATGGCAATTTTATGATAGAATATTTAAAGGAAGAATAACATTTAGTGATGGAAAAGTTTTGGTGGTTGATAAAGGTCATTTATATTTAGGAAGAAAAGTTAAAGATATAGGAAATAAAGGATTAGATAGAGCTGAAGAAGTAAAAGAAATATTGGAAGAATTAAAAGAAGATACGAAATATGGTTTATCTCCAAAAACAGTTAATGCTAGGTTATATGCATTATTTATGGGTTTATTAAGAAAGAAAGATATGCCAAAAGAAGAAAAAATAAAATCAATAGAATTAATAAATAATTTTAGAAAAGAAATGGGATGGAAACCTTATGAACTAAAACAGCCAATACAATAGAATAATTTTTCGTTTTTTTATAATAATATATAAAGTATTTGGGAAATAAATATTATTTAATAAGCTATTAAAATAAGATATCTGATAATTAAAAATCTAATAAGATTATAATCTTAAAATTCTATTCAACAGTAATAATTAACCTTTTATTATTTTTGCCTTTATTTTCTCTTCCAATAATTTTTATTTTTCCTACTTCTTTTGTAGATTTTACATGTGTTCCTCCATCTAATTGTACATCAATATTCCCAATACCAACAACTCTTAAGACATCATATTTTTCATATCTTTTTTCATCCATTAATCTTTTTAATTGTGGCATTTTTTCAAGTTCTTCTTTATTTATGAATTTTGCATATACTGGCAAATCTTTATTAACAATTTCATTTGCTTTTTCTTCAATTTTCTTTACTAATTCATCATCTAATTTATCTAAATCAAAATCTATTCTTGCTTTATCTTCATATATTTGGCTACCAGTAATTTTTACATTACCAAACATATTATTTAGTACTGCAGATAATATATGTAAAGCTGTATGTAATCTCATTAATTTATATCTTCTCTCCCAATCTATTTTTCCTTTTACAATATCTCCAACTTTAAAATTTGGTTCTTTTTCTAATAAATGTATAATATTTCCTTTATTATCATAATATGTATCTATTACTTTTATTCTATTTATTTCTCCAGTGTCTCCTGGTTGACCTCCACTTCTTGCATAAAATTCTGTTTTATCTAAAATAACTTCTTTCCCTCTAATTTCAATAACTTTTCCTTCAAATTCTTTTAAATATTGATCTTGCCAAAAAAGTTTTTCAGTCATAGAAAATAATATGAAGATATTCTTATTTACCTTTCCGTTAAAAATATAATATGGAAAAATTAGATGGTTTAGATTTAGATAATGTAATAGAAAAAAATAGTAAAAGAAAAATTTTAGAATATATATTCCAATCCCTCCGGAAGAGAAGATGAATCAAAATTAGACAATATATATTCTGATAAAGATCCTTTAGCAATATATTACTTTACAAAAGGATTTATAGAAGGCTGTGAAGATCTTGAAATATGTAAAGAGGGAGAAATAAAAATAGAAAATGTATTGAAATATTTAGATTATGGAGAAGGATTAATTAAGGTATTAAGTAAGATATCTGAAGATATAAATTCAATTGATGAAATTATAGATAATGATGATGATATAGATTATGAACCTTATAAAAAATTGGGAGATGAATATGCAGAATTATATTTTAATACTAATTATATAAAAATGGATAATATTACAGAGAAAAATATAGCAGAGATCATTAATGAATTTTTAAATAGTAAATTAAGTTATGGTCTATTCATGGATATATCTTATAACATAAAATATAAGTCTTTTCTATATATTATTTAATTTTTATTCTCCAATTATTGTTATAAATACTTTTCTTTCTCTTGATTCAAATAATTCTAAAAATATTATTCTCTGCCATGTTCCTAATAAAAGTTTTTCATCTTTTACAGGTATACATAAAGATTGCGATAATAAATTTGTTTTTATATGTGCAGTTGCATTAATATTTCCTTCATAATTATGATGATATTTTATATTTAATGGTAATATCCTATTGAAGAATTCTTCAATATCTTTAAATATTGTTTCATCATTTTCTTGTATTATTATGCATGCAGTATTATGTAAAGAAAATAATGATATTATTCCATTCTTTATTCCAGATTCTTTTACTACTTCATTAACTTTATCTGTTATATCTATAAAATCATATGGGCCTTTTGTTTCTATTTTTATTTCTTTTTGATATATTTTCATTAATTTATCTTTAATTATTTATTTTTAAAGACATTGCCCATATTTTTAATAATGAGTAATGACTTAGATAAAATGTTAGAAAGTAAAGGATCATACAATATGCCAGATATTGTGCCATTCTCACTAGTCTTTTTTAAAAGGTATGAAATAGATTGTAAGGTAAATCTTTCTTTTAGAAAAATGATAGAAATAGTGTATGAATTGGGAAAGAAATTAGGAATAGAACATCCAATTATTAGAATGTTTTCAGATTATTTATCAGAAAAAGATCCACAACAACAAATTAAAAAAATGGAAAAATTGAAAGAATATTTAAAACAACAATTGGAAGAGATACCTGAGAAAAAATATGAACTAGCTTATATAAGTTGGTGGAGAGATTCTGGATTAATTATAAAGAAAAATGGATGCGTAGAAGAAGGTAAAGAAAAAGATATATTGATAGAATATCTATATAATTTTATTGCACCTAAACATTATGGAAAATTAATGAACTATCTTATAAAATAATTGGACCCGCCGGGATTTGAACCCGGGACCTCTGGCTAGCGAGGCCAGAATCCTACTACTAGACTACGGGCCCTAAAATTATATTATTCCAAAAAATTATATACTTAATAAAATTTGCAAAAGCGCAAGTACATCTAAAACAACAATACTTCCAGCCATAAATTTTACATATTCATTGCTAAAAAACGAAGGATTCCACAATAAATATAGTTCTATTAATGTACCGGCTATTATAAATACGCTTAATAATAATTTACCTTCCATGCATGGTATATAAAATTTGGGAAATATAAGCTAATGCTTATCAAATATGATTTATAAAGATTATAAAAAATTTATATTATCAATTTTCCTTTTCCTGGAGATCCAACAGATTTTGCGATTTCTTCCCATTTTTCTCCAAAGTTTTGTTTATATAGTTCTATTATTTCACTTGTTAATAAATTATCCTTTTTTAGTTTCCAATATGATATTGGTATTTTATTTTTTAGCATTTCCTTTATTAAATCTTCTGTTTTTATTCCTTTATTTATATTTAATACTTTATCCGTAGGCTCTAAATGTTTTATATTTACTCTTCTCCTTCTTATATCTCCATCTACTAATACAAAATTATTATCAATTACATCAATTACTACACAATATCTTCCAGCCTCTCTCCCCTTTAATTTTATACATACTCTACCAATGTCTAGTAACATCTTTATTGATTAGAATTTAATATTTTTATTTTTTCCCTTACCTTCTCCTTTAATAAATTTTCTAAGCATTTATGACACAAATATCCACCATACTTTCTGCTAACCCTTTTTTGTGATAGATTTAATCTTCTATATTTTGAAGGATGTAATGCAGGTAATCCTTGCAATTTTCTTCCACATATTGCGCATCTTGGTATATTTCCTTTTTTTAATTTTACAATTATTGATATTCTACCAGATGGTGTTTTTCTAATTAAATATGTCTTAGCCATTTTTATTATCTATTTTAGATTTTTTTATAAATCTTGAGTAAATAATATTAAATACTAATAAAAGAATTTGTACCAAAATATATGATATTATATATAGAATTAGGGGATTTAGCCAATTTATATTTATTATTGGTAACTTAAATGGTAATGTATTTGTTATAACATTTATTGATAATAATTTTGGTTCATATGTTCTATTTAAATTTATTATATTATAATTTGCATGATAAAAACCCAGAAAACTATTATTATAATATATAGCAAAATCTTGATTATATAATATTGGATTTGTTATTAATACATTTGTTGTATTATTTATATTTGCAATATAAAATCCTGATTGAAATCCAAAAATAATAAAAATTAATATAATAATTCCAAATATAGTAACAATCATTGTATGTTTCATTACTTTTGAATATACTTTTGTAAGTTCTTCCATAATATTATTTAATTCTTCTATTTTTCCAGATTTAAAACTTTCAATATATTTTTTCTGTATTTCTTGTAATTTCTTCTGATGTTCTTTTATTCCAGTTAGTCTTTCAATTATTTTTATTACTATAGTTACTAATATAACCAAAAGTAGTACATAGAAGAACAATAAATCTATCATTTTAGATATTTTCCAATTAATGGTATTAAATATAATGCATCTACCCTCTTCAAATCATTATATATCTGTCCAGCTATTACTATTAATAATAATATACTTACTCCAGATACTGCAGAACTTAATATATCACCTAAAGATGCTAATAGTCCCATTAAAAATCCAGATAAATATCCTATGGGATCTATATATTTTCTTAACATATCTTCCACAATTCTTGGATCTCTCGTATATAATGGAGAATTTGGATTACTTGTTAAATAATTTGCCAAATTTTTTGGATCTAAACCTGTAGAATATATCCAGAATTTAGATATAAACATTCCACCAACCGTAAATAATAGAAAATAAAATATTATATGAAATATATTGAATGGTACATATAAATAATTAATTCCAAACTGTCCAATATTTATTATTATATTTGGTGGAGATAATAATTGAACAATTGGATTATTTGGATTGAAACCAAATAAAGATTGTAACTCAATTATTAATGCATAAATAAATATTGCAGGAATTACAGAAGTATATAATAATTGTATTGGATATTTAATAATTTCTCCATTAATGTTTAAATATAATAATGGAACTTCTATTTTTAGTGATTGTAAATATACTGCAAATATCAATATTCCAATTGTAATAATTGCAGCAAATAAGAATGCAAGACCCAAATTAATATTCCCCTGTGATAAATATAAAATTCCTTCTGGTATATATCCTGTTGGTTGTGCAAATAGACTTGGTGAACTAGATGGGGGAGAAAGCGGATTAAATAATCTCAAAGCTAATGCAATACTTATTGTAGTTAAAATAATGATATTTATTCCAGATGTAATTCCATATTTATATGAAAAGTCATCTAATAATAATATAATTAATCCTCCAATAAATAATTGTAAAAATAAAATAATATATAAAATTATTGGATTTATTCCTAAAAATATGTTTGGTGATATATTTCCACTTACAATTAAAATTATACTTTCTATTATAATAAATATTAATGCAATAAATCTTGTATAATTATCAAATTTTGTTTTTCCTTCATCAGTATTTATATCAATACTTATTATTCCAAGACCAACTAATAGTTGCATAAAAATTCCAGCAACAACTACTGGAGCAATTCCAACACTTGCTAAGGTTCCTAAATTTGATCCAAATAACCATAAAAATTGTTCTAGTCTTGCAGAAACTTCTGGAGATATTCCAAATAAAGGTATTGATGCTAAAACAGTATATAATGCAACTACTAATAATGTATTATATACCTTTTCTCTTAAAGATAATAATTTTTTTGGTTCTTCAACAGTTGGTAAGTATGAGATTATTTTATCTATTATGTTCATAAATAAAACTAATTAAAAACATTTTTAAATTATTAATCAGCTTTTTCTCCAGAAAAGGTTTCTTGTTTCTTACCTGTTCCTCCAAGATCTGTTGGTAATTGTGAGAATATTGAAACAGAATATGGGGAATATCTTGTATATTGAACATATTCCGGAATAATCTGTGCTCCTCCGTATGGTAACATTGTAGTAAATTGATATGGGATATTTCCGTATATATCATAAGGTCCAGCACCAGCTATTAAATTAGAATATTCACTTCCATACATTGTATGAAATTGATTAGCATAATATCCACCAGGTTCATGTACAATTGTTACTTTTTTATTTTCTAATATATCTCTAAGTTTTTCTAATTCTGATGCAATAACATCATCCCAACCCATTCCTAATGGTAAATGTGTATCTTCTCCAGCTTGTGTCTCATGAACATGCAAATGTCTAATTTCTGGTTTAATTTCTTCAACCCACTTTAATATATCATCCTTTTTATATCCATATTTTTCAAACATTTTTATATGTCCAACATCCAATGTAGCTCCTATTCTTTCTTTAACAAATTCATCTACACTACCATATTTTTTCTCAATTTCTTCTTTTAATTCTGTATATTTTTCTATTACCTCTTTTACCTTTTCCCTTATATTATTTAATAATTTCTTCCATATATCTGGTCTTGTGGCAGGTGCTCCAGGATACGATTCTTCAATATTTATATAACTTAAGTACTTATCGAAATCTTTATACCATTCTGGATTTCTATCCTTTTCCCTTTCAATTTCTCTTTCAATTAGCATTTTAATTCCTTCTGCTATTACTTCTGGAGCTGTTTTTATTGCAACTTCTTGATATGGTTTTACAATTGGAATTGGAAATTCTGAAAATACTGTATTTTTTAGCTGAGATAATAAATAATCTGTGTTTGTTATAGATGAATTTATATCATTTACAAAATCAAACATTTTATTCATAAAATAGTCCCTATATGCTGGACTATCATTATTTTGTACAACCTCTTTAGCAAATTTTGAAATTTCATATTCATAATTTTCTATTCTCTTCAAGTTATCTTCAAAATATTGTTTATATTGGGATATCTTATTTTTTGCAGCTTCCCTTAAATTTGGATCAGCAATATCATTTATATTATTCTCTATTGAATCAATATATTCTTTTACTTTTTCTAAAAAAGATCTATATCTCTTTAGATCATATAAAAACTCTCCTATTTTTTCCCGATCTATAGCACTATATCCAAAATAGGTTATTAAGTAGTTGTTATTTAATAAATTTCTTTTTATTGCATTAAAATCTTTATCAATATCATTAAATATATTCATCCAGACTTTTTCATTTTCTTTATAAATTTCATCAACAACAGAAACAGGTTCTTTTGCTCTTTCTACAGCACCGGGTAAATATCTTTCAGGCATAACAACACCCATATATTCATAATTTCCATCTAAATTAATATATGCAGCTTCATGTTTTGCAAAAGCCCAAGATGGTACATTCTTTTCCAATGTTTCTCTATCAATATTATTACTAGTTAATATATTATATTGTTCTGATGTTATATATCCTAATCTATATAATTTTTCTGCAAAAGATCTTCTAAATTCATAATTATTTAATAGATCTCTTTTTAAATTTTCTTCAAAATCCTTATCCCATTCTGTTAATGCATGATCCCCGGCATGCATATTTACTTTAATTGGTTCTCCATAAATTTTTGACATTATTTCTGCACTCTCCAATATTGCTGATGTTTTATAAGCCATTTGTTTTATATTATCCTTTCTTATATTTCCCCTTTCATCTGTTGCAGGTAATTGGAAATCTTGTTCAGGAGCATGAATTGTAACTTCAACATTATTTATTTTTGCATTTCTTGCAATTTCTTCAAATATTTGTCTTGGTATATTTGCCCATCCCTTTTGTCCAGAAAAGGAAAATGTTTGTATTTCTACTCCAGGATATCCTGAAGATATCTTTGATAAATATTCTTGTAGTTGATTTACAACGTTAGGACTTGTACTAGTAGATATCCCCCTATTATATAATTCCTTTGGATATTTTTTATCTTCTTTATCCATTTATATATAATGGTATCTCCGAATTTAATAGTTTAACATATTGAATGTCTTTTTAAATGTCATATATATTTTCCATGCAGTATCTATTGTCTTTTCTTTTGATTCTTCAATTATTGGCTTTTTTTCTTCTTCAATAACTTTTTTCTTTACATTTTTTTCAATACTTGTAATATCTTTACCAAAAGTTGATATAATTTTAAGTAACCATATTATAATATTTCCTAAAGTTGGAAATATTAATGAAATACCCGATTCTTTCTTTTCCTCTTTCTTTTCCTCCTTTTTTTCTTCTTTTTCTTCCTTTTTCTCACTTTCTAAATATTTTTTTATCCATGTAATACTTGATAATGCTCTCTTTATTCTTTCATCTTTTTCCAATTCTTCTATAAGTTCTTTTGTCCATCTTATTTTATAAGGATCGTTTTTTATTTCTTCAGGTTTTGCATTAGATTTTTCAGCAACCATTTTTAATAAATTTTCATCGCTTTTTATTATATCATATAAAAATGTTTCTAAAATTAAATCAGACATGCTTTTTATATAATCATCTGTTAATCCAGTTATATATGCTAAATCTTCACTTTCCTGATTTATTATTATTGATTCATATTCTTCTTTTTCAACCAAATATGCTCTGAGTACTATATCAATCCTTCCTAAAAATGAATACATTCTTGTATATGTATCAGTTCTTCCAACTACAGTAGGTATTGCCCTTGCTTTCATATCAATTTCATATAATGGTATATAAGATTTTTCTATTTCTTTTCCTTCTTTTTCGTCATATTCTTTTACTTTTATCTCTTTTTGATTTGCTGTTAATGAAATATTTATAATTGCTGTTTCAAATGCATTTACAACATCTACAGGTTGATCAGGACTTTGTAATAATTTTCTTGCAAATTTAAAATATGGTTTTGCAAATTCAACATAATATAATAATGAGCTTAATTCATGTTTTAAATAGGATTTTAATAAGTTAATTCTATCGTATAAAACTTTTTTATTATTTTCAAGCCAACTATAAAATTCCATTAATCTACTATTTAATAAATTATATATTCTTCTATTTATTATTCCATTATTAAATAATTCATTCAAATCTCTTGGAACAGTATTTTCTTGATTATTAAATAATGCATTATATAATTCTTCGCCTATTAATTTTTTATTCTTAAATTTTTCTAGTTCAGATTTTAGATCTGCTAGAAGAAATAAATCTACAATACTTGGAAACCTTGATGTCTGTAAATTCCTTAAAGCACCTGCACCCCTTGTAGAATCAACATAAGATAACCATCTATCTTTTAATGCTAAATAACCCGCAATAGCTTCTTCGGACTTTTTTGATAATAAATTTTCATATAAAACATATATCGAATAAAGTTGCTTATATTCATTTAAAATAGAAATAATTGTTCTTGTCAATGTATTAATTAATTCTGCTAATGATCTTGCATTGTTTAATATATTTGTTAATCTTTGTCCCATTTCTCCAAAAAATGAAGATGCAACAGATGATGTAAAATCATCGGATAATTTATTAATATCCATTTTTAAACTATCTCTAATAAAATCTACAAGCCAAAAATATATTTGTTCTATCTTTATATTTGGATTATCTAATATAAGTTTTATTTCTAATATTTTATGTTTATTATCCTCAATATTTTCATTCCTTAAATCATCAATTTTTATGTTTTGCATATATCAATTTAAAAGATGTTGGAAAATAAAAATTTTAATATATTAGAAGATACTTATATCTAATGAAAATGAATTTAATAATATTACCAAGCAAAGGATTTGATGAAGATGACCTTTTTAACTTTTTAGATATATTGGATGGTAGAACATATATTGCTATAAAAAATAGAAAAATTGGAATAGGAAAATATAGGAGTAAAGTATTACCAGATTTTGATATACATGAAATATTTTTAATGAGGGAAAACCATTTTGATAGATTAATATATATTTCTGATGAAGGATATAAAGAATTTTTAAATGTAGAATCACAAGCAATATTTACAAGGTTTATAGATTCATATAGGACAGTTATATTATCCTCTTTATCCCAAATAGCTTTTTTAAAATCTGGTTTATTGGCTGGAAGAACAATAACATATAATTATGATGAATATCCGCAATATTTAAAATATTTTCCAGATTTTGGGGTAAAATTAGTAACAAATGCGGATTATGTAGTAGATAGAAATTTAATAACTGTAAAGGGAAGGGATTCTATATATAATTTAGGAGAAAAACTAAAGGAAATAGAAGAAGAATTAAAAAGAATTACTATTTAAATTATATTTACTTAATTCTTTGTTAATATAATAAAATCCAATAAATGATAATATTAATAATAATGGAAATATAGATCCTATTATAGATATTCTAAAATATTTATTTATATTCTGGTTCTTTAAATGAACAACAACATTATACAATTTCTTTAATATTAAATAATTTGATATTCCAACAATTATTAAACCAGGATATGTAATAAAAATAGATACGAGTATTCCTATATATATCATTGAAAATAAATTATTTGGATAATATTCTTTATTTATTATTTTTTCAATTATCCTAAACAATTTCTTTAAGTATTCTATGGATATAAAATATGAAATAATAGAAATAATAATTAATATAATTAAAATTGTTCCTAGAGAAATTAAATTAAGGGAAATATATAATATGGATAAGGATAGTGATAAACCAAATATTAATGTAAATGGACTTATGGTACTATTATATGTAGAAAAAATAGAGAGAATTATAAACAATAAATATGATAAAAAACCCAAAATACTTGATATATATGTAATTTTTGAATAAATATTTAAATTATTTAAGAATTCTAATAAATTTTCATCCATTTTATATTTTTGAATTTAAATTTTTATAAGCGCCGCGGGTGGGATTTGAACCCACGCCCCCTTTCGGGGATATGGTCTCGAGCCATACCCCTTTGTCCGCTCGGGCACCGCGGCATATTTATATAATTAATTTTGATATTTGATAAATGAATGAATATAAAGATATTATAAATATATATGATGTAAATATAAAGGAAGAAAAAGATTATGAAAAATTAATAAAATTATTTGGTGTAAAAGAAATTGATGATGTTATATTAAATAATTTAAAATATATAACAGGAGATTTACATGTTTTGTTAAGGAGAAAATTTTTCTATGCACATAGAGATTTTGATATATTATTAAATAAATATAATGAAGGAAAAAGATTTTTTCTATATACTGGAAGAGCACCTTCTAAAAGTAAAATGCATATTGGTCATTTAATTCCATTTTTATTAACTAAATGGTTTCAGGAAAAATTTAATGTGAATGTATATATACAAATACCTGATGAAGAAAAATATTGGGAAAAGAAGGCAGATAATTATGAAGAAATAAGAGAATATGCATTGGAAGATGCAAAAACAATAGCTTCTCTTGGATTCGATCCAGATAAAACATTCATATTTATAGATTCTGAATATATAAAAAATATGTATAAAGCTGCAATTTATATTGCAAGGGAAATAAATCTAAATACTGCAAAATCTGTTTTTGGATTTGATGATAGTTCAACAATTGGTTTACCATTTTATATTGCATTGCAAATTGTTCCAACATTCTTTGAAAGAAATATTCCTCTAATTCCTTGTGGAATTGATCAGGATCCATATTTTAGATTACAAAGAGATATTGCAGAAAAGTTTGGATATTATAAAGCTTCTACAATTTTATCAAAATTTGTATGGGGATTGCAAGGTCCATATACAAAAATGAGTGCTTCAGATCCAAAATCTGCTATATTTGTTGGTGACGATTATGATACAATAAAATATAAAATATTTAAATATGCATTTTCTGGTGGGAGAAGTACATTGGAAGAACATAGAAAATATGGGGGAAATCCGGATATTGATGTTTCATATTTTTGGTTATCTGTATTATTCGAAGAAGATGATAATAAATTAAATGAAATAAGAGAGAAATATATAATGGGAGAATTAACAACTGGAGAATTGAAGGAATATACTGTTAAAAAAATATGGGAATTTTTAAGTAATATACAGGAAAGAAGAAAGAATATTAATATTAATAAGTTTATGTATGATGGAAAGTTAGCAAGGGAAATGTGGGAATGGGAATTTAGAATATAAATGAAAATAAAGTCAAAACCAGAAGATTTTATTGTTAAAGAAATAATTGATTTAGATAAAAAGAAAGAGGGAGAAACATTTAGATATTTTTTAATGAAGAAGAGAAATATAAATACAATAAATGCAATTAAAATAATTGCAAGAAAGTTACATATTTCAAAAAGAAAAATATATTTCGCGGGAGAAAAAGATAAAAATACATTATCAGAACAATATATTGCAATAAGAAATTTTAATGATTTTAAAGATGAATATAATTTTGGGAATGTATATTTAAAATATGTGGGATCTTATGATGAACCATTAAGGATTTCTGATATAAAATATAATTATTTTAGAATAACTATAAGAGAATTAAGCAATGAAGAAATTAATATATTTAATAAAAATATAGAAATATTTGATAAATATTATTTTAATTATTTTGATGACCAAAGATTTGGAAATAGGGGAAATAATTATATAATTGGGAAATACATAATTAAGAGAGATTATGAGAATGCAATAAAAGTATTTTTAACAGATTATGAAAATGAAAAAAGTGAAGATGCAATAAGAGCAAGAAAATTCTTATATGAAAATTGGGGTAAATTTAAAGAGGCATTAAGAATATTTCCAAATTATTTAGATTTTGAAAGATCATTATTAAATTATTTATCAAGGGAAGAAAATTATAAAAGAGCATTAAAATATATACCAAAGAGATTATTAAAGATGTTTGTTCATTCATATCAATCATATTTATGGAATAAATTATTATCTACTTATATAAAAAATAATTATGGAGAAGAATATTTTATAGAAACAAAAATTGGGAAATTTTATATAATTAAGGATAAAAGAGAAATTGAAAAATTAAAAGATATAAAATTCCCATTGGTTGGATATGATATAAAAGATAATAATATATATAAAGATATATTAAGAGAAGAAGGAATATATTATGAAGAATTGAAATTTGAAGATAAACCATCTTTAACATTATTATCAACAGAAAGAAATATTTTATCAGAAATAAAGAATCTAGAATATAATATAAATAATAATACTATGATAATTTCTTTTATCTTAGATAAGGGTTCTTTTGCTACAATGTATATAAAACATTTGTTTTCAAAATAGAAGAATGATGGAAAAGGAATATATAGAAAATCTAAAAGAAAAATTTAGAGAATTTGAAAATAAAAAAGATAAAATAATTGAATTGGGAGTAAAATTAAATAGAACATCAAAATCAATAATATATTCAGTAATAAGAGGCGATATAAAATCTGCAAATGAATACATGGCTGAAATGGATAAATATAAAGAAGAAATGGATAAAATTGTGAGGGAAGAACCAAGATTATATAATAATGCTTTAATAAGTTATCAGGAATATGCGGAAGCAAAAATATTCTATAATTTTATATTAAATAATAGGATACCAAAAAATGATGAATTAAATGTTGATGAATATTCATATATTATGGGATTAATGGATTTTGTTGGAGAATTATATAGAAAATCAATAGAAGAAATGTTAAAGAATAATTTGGAGTTTGCTGAAAAAGCTAGGGAAATTATATATGAAATATATAAAAAAATGTTATATATGGAATTTAAAAATTATGATATAAGGAGAAAAGTAGATTATGTTGGAGATATATATAATTTATTAACGGATAAAATATTTATGAGAAAAATTTCTAGAGAATAAAGGATATATTATATAATATTAGGGCTAATAATATTATTGATAAAGATAAAGTAACTATTCTGGACTCTTTTTTATCTAAAAATATTTCTAACATAGATTTCATAGTCTTACCCCCATCTAAAGGATATATTGGTATCATATTACCAATACCAAGTCCAACATTTATTACAAATAACCAGAATAATAATGATTCAAAGAAATCAATTCCAGGAACCTTGTAATTATATTCTTGTTCAGTTACAATTCCTATAAATGGTTTGCCATCTTTATTAGTTAGTTCAATATTAAATAATCCAGCACTTGTATTTAATAAAATATATTCTCCAGGTTTCGTATTATTTAAAACTCCTTCAATTTGATTTAAGTATAATATCTGATTTCCATTAATAGAATATAAAATTGTATTATTTGGGATAACATTATATGCATATGTATTTGGTAGGGTGTATAATATTTTTACATATGGCGTCGCTAGATTAAATATAGAAATTATATATAGAAAAAATAAGAATAAAAATAAAAAAATTAATCCGGCAATTATATTTATAGCAGCACCAGCACTATATATCTTTATTTGTTCTTTTTTATTTAATTTCTCAATTTCTTTCTCATCCGGTTCTACAAAGGCACCTATTAAAGGTCCTAGATAAAAAAATCCCCAGGATTTTAAATCTAGATTATTTTTATATACTAAAATACCATGCGCAAATTCATGTATAAAAGCTGCTATAAAGATTGAAATTATCGTTTGTGTTATAGGCAATGTTATAGGACCATATGATATACCAGGCAATGCTGGAGCATATGTTGGGGTTTTTGTTAAAATTCCAAAAAATAAGAAGAAAACTGCTAAAATTATTAATATTGGACCCAAAATTAATGATAATATTGATAAAAATTTTGAAAATTTTGAATTAGATATTTTTTTCATTATTTCCATTAATTTTTTTGTCCTAAACATTCCATAAATAAATTTATAATCTGTATTTTCTTTTTTAAAAATTTTTAAAAATATAAATATTATATTAATAACTAAAAAAATTATTAATATGCTAAGAACACTACTATTTGATATATATAAATTATAACCCATTTACTTAGTTGTTTTTCCTGCTACTAATGTAATCTCTGATTTCTTTGGTCTTAGTGCTGTTGATTTACATTTTCTGCATCTAACAAGGCCGGCCCTTACTTTATCAGGATTTGCTCTAATCCTAGCTCCGCATTTTCTACATATAAATATCCTATCAAATTTCCTTGCTTTAATCTCTGGTAATAAGTTTGAAGCCATTATAGAAATAGATTATCAATAATATTTATAATAATTTGTATTCTGCCATATTTATATATAATGGACCTTCAGGTCTTAATATACTTTGCTTTATATAAAATCTATCTATTAAAATATCATCAGATATATATTTAGATAATTTTTCAATTGATTCTTTAAATTCTTTTTTATTTAATATTTCTTTTATTCTATATAATGTAATATGCGGGGAAAAATTATAATCTTTATCAATTTTTATTTTATATAATTGTTCATCTATTAAATTATGTAAATTAATTATATCTTCATATCCTTCATATACACCTATCCAAACTACCCTATCTCCAAATGTTCCAATATTACCAATTTTTATACTAAATTTATTATATTTTACATTATTTAATTCTTCTTTTATTTTTTCAAATATATTTGGTTGAACATCCCCAATAAATTTTAATGTTATATGAAAATTTTCTCTTTCAACAGGTTTTCCATATATACCTCTTAAACCCTTTCTAATTTTCTCTATTTCATCTTTTATCCTTTCTGGTAAATCTATTGCTATAAATATCCTCATAAGAAAATTATTACAAGAAATATAATATAAATTATATAAGATAGATATTCTTGTAATTTTCTATTTTTTCTATTATTTAAAATTGGTATAACAAATTTATAGTTTGATAATGGATATAATGGATAAATTCCAGAAACTGTTAATGAATCTTCAATAATATGTAATAAAAATGCTAAAGAAAATAAATAAAATATTTTCATTATAAAGAATCCTAAAAGGAAAAATATTATTATTGGGAATATTGAATGAGTAAATCCTCTATGTTTAAATAATTTTAATAAAAATAAAATAAATAGATAGTATGGATATAATAAATATTTTAAAATTTTCGATTTATTTATATTTTCATATTGTTTATTTGCCCAGTTATAAATTTTATAATCATAATCTGGTATTACACAAATAAGTCCAACAATTATTGATATAATTATTGAAGATATTTTATCAAAACCAAATATATAGAAAAACATAATATATGTTATAAATGATGATAACGCTTGATGGAGTCTAATTATCATAATTTTTATCAATACTTAGAAAATATTAAAGTATATGGGTGATATAGATTATGATAAAATAATTAACAATTTACTAGAATTTGAAAAATATAATGAAGTTTTATTAGGTTTTAAAAAATATTTGGATAGTATAAAAGAAGATATAGATAAATTAAAATCTGAAATTGAAAATAATAAAGCAGAAAATAAGAAAATAGAAGATAGATTGAATTTGTTGGAAGATAAGTATAATAATATTTCAAATGATATAAAAAATATATATAATTTATTAGATGAGATAAATAAAAAGATAACTGAAATAAGTAAGAAATTAAACGAAGAATATATAAATGAGAAGATAGATAATTATAGATATAAATTATTATTGGAAAAATTAAAGGAATTGGATGGTATATAAATTAGTAATTGTAGTAAGAAAGGATTTAGATATTGGAAAGGGAAAATTATGCACTCAAGTAGCTCATGCTGCTGTTGAAGCTGTTTTAAATCAATTAGAAAAGGATAAAGATATTGTAAAAAAATGGAGGGAAGAAGGTGCAAAAAAAATTGTTGTATATGTAAGAAGTTTAGATGAATTAATGAATATATATAATCAATCTATATCATTAAATTTAAATACTGTTTTAATAAAAGATGCTGGATTAACACAATTAGAACCTGGAACTATTACTTGTATAGGTATTGGCCCAGATATTGAAGAAAAGATTAATAAAGTAACTGGTTCATTAAAATTATTATGAGCGAAGAATTAAAGGATGTATGGAATGTAGAAATAAAAACATCTTTTGATGTAAATAATATAATTTATGAAAAGAAGGTTTTAATTATAATTAAAAATCATTCTCCTTATGTTAGAAGATTTGAAGTAGGAACTAAATATATAAATATAGAAGATCAATATGAGGCATTAAAATTCAGAATGCGTTATAATTTAATTTCTCCAATAGTAATATCTATAGATAAATATAGGAAAGAAACTATTGAAGTTTTCATACCAAAGATAAATCATCATTTGGGAGATAATATTATATTTTATGTGAAAAATCTTGATAAGAATGAAGAAAAAGAAATACAATACAGCCTATAAAAATATAGCAAAAAGAAGAATTTTTGAATTGTATAAATTAGCTATAGAAAATATAGAGAATATTGATCTAGCTAGGAGATATATATTTATATTATGGAAGATAAAAAATAAGGCAAGGATAAAATTACCCAAAGAATTGAGAAATAAATTTTGTAAAAAATGTTATACCCCATGGATCGTTGGAAAAACATTACAGATAAGAATAAGAAAGGGTAGAATTATATATAAATGTTTATATTGCAATAGGGTGAAGAGGTTTATAATAAGAAAGGTTTAAAAAACATTTATTTTAAAGATAATCTTAGGGCGGCCAAAGTGGCCGGGAAACACCCGTACCCATTTCGAACACGGAAGTTAAGCCGGCCCACGTCCGTGTGAGTACTGGCGATGGCCGGGAAAGCACGGAAGCCGCCCGCTTAATTTTGTAAAAATTTAATATAATAAGTATATATGAATGAAGAGTATATAATGTTTAATAATTATAGAAAAATAAGTTTAGATGATATTTTAGAATTTATAAATAAAGAAGGGAAATTGAAATTTGTGGTTCCAACTTATATAGCATTATCTAATATAGAAGCAACAATTATAGCTTTATATATTGGGAAAATAATAGATATGTATGGTAATATAATAAAAGAAATATATGTAGATATTTTACAATGGGGAAGTAATATAAATCCTTGGGAAAATATGGAGAAAAGGATATTTATTGAACCAAAGGTATTATATAAGTATGGAGATTCAATCTTATTTAAAAATTATCATATAATATTTCAACCAAATTCTGAAATATATATAAAAAAGAATTCTGAAATACTTAGTAAAAAAGGTATAGAAATAAGAGAAGTAAAATTAGATATTTCTAAAATAAAAGAAATGATAAAAGGAATAAAATTGAAATATTTAAATAATGCCTTAAATTATTTAAAGATAAAAGGTATAATAATTGATAAAATCGATAAAACAGTAAATATATTAGATTTTTGGGGAATAGCAACGTTGTGTTATATATCTGAAGTATTAAAAAATGTATTTGGGATTAATGATCATGAAATAGGAGAATTCTATGATAGAATAGATTTAAATATGGATATATCTTATATATTTGGATATCAATTGTTATCTGAATATAAAGGAATAAAAATTAGATTTAGAATATATGATGCAAGTAATATTTATCAAAAAGAAAGTAATAAATATAGATTAAAGTATTATTATTCTGTAAATCCATATATAACTTTATTATTATATTCATCAAAAGGATATATTTTATTTGAGGAAAATCAAGAACTATCAAAGAAAAAAATAATAAAATTGAAAGAAATAGGAGAAATATTTCCAGGTTATCAACTAACAGTATTTGAAATAGATAGTAGAAAATTAATAGAAAAATTAATAAAAGAAGGTATTAATGAAAAAGATTATGTAAGTTTTATAGGTAATAAAGAGTATATGAATTATATATTAAATTATATAAGAGATACATATGAATTATAAAAATAATTTAAAATTTTCTCTTTTAAATAATAAGGATTATTGTATTAAAGTTTATAAATTTTCAGTTTGCCCATCAATCATCACTATTCAGATCGTTGATCCGTCATCATCTTTCTAGAAATATTATTTTTAAATCTATTTATAATTTAATCATAAAATGGTACAAAAGACTCATGTTAAGGATATTGGAATTGAAGGTATAAATCCACCTGAAAAAGTTTGTGATGATAAAAAGTGTCCATGGCATGGAGAAATAAGAATTAGGGGATTATTATTTGAAGGAAAAGTTGAGAGAATTAGGAGAAGAATTGCTTTAATAACCTTTTATAGATATTATTATATCCCAAAATATGAAAGATATATGATAAGAAGATCAAAAATTAAAGCTCATGTCCCAAAATGTTTAGATATAAAGGAAGGGGATGAAGTTATTATTGGAGAGACAAGGCCAATATCAAAAACAATAAACTTCGTTGTAATTAGTAAAAAATGAAGCCAATTAGTGCAAAAGTAACTAGGGGAATTACTGTTGGTACGATTTTAAAGGTTGCAGATAATTCAAAGGCAAAATTAGCAAAGGTAATTTCTGTGGTTGGATATAAAGGTGTAAAGAGAAGATATGCTAGAGCAGGAGTTGCTGATATGGTTTCTGTATCAATTATAGATGGAGATCTATCATTAGTTGGAAAGGTTATGAAAGCTGTTATAATTAGACAAAGAAAAGAATATAGAAGAAAGGATGGTACAAGAATAAAGTTTGAGGATAATGCTTGTGTAATTATAAAAGATGAAAAAACCGGAACACCAGCAGGTACAATTATCAGAGGACCTGTAGCAAGAGAAGTTGTTGAAAGATGGCCAGAAATTGGAAAAATTGCAAGTATAGTTGTATAAAATGGTTCTAAAAATAAGAAATATTGATTATAAAGATTGGAGTTCATCATGGAAATCTTCTAAAAGTTCTAGAAAACAAAGAAAATATATAATAAATGCACCTTTACACATTAGAGGTAAAATAATCTCTTCAATGCTATCAAAAGATATAAAAAATTTAATCCATATAAATTCTTTACCTTTAAGGGTTGGAGATTATGTTAAAGTTTTAAGGGGTAAATATAGAAATACAGAAGGATTTGTAATATATATAGATAGAAAAAGATATAAGGTATATGTAGATAATGTTAAATTTACAAATAAGGCAAATAGGGAAATATATAGACCCCTCCATAGTTCAAAATTATTGATATTAAGGTTGAATTTAAAGGATAAAAAAAGAATAGAAATTATAAAAAGAAAAATGAAGGTAAAAAATATTGAAGAAAGTAAAATAGAAGAATTAATAAATCAATTATCTAGTAATTTCTCAGTAAAGGAAGATGAATTGGCAAAAGTAATGGAATCGAACAAAAAATTTAAATAGAAAAATATTTTAAAAATAGTTATTAAAAAATAATAAAATGGCTAATGTTTCCAATAAAAGGCATTTAAGAAATATTACAATACCAAAAACATGGCCAATAAGTAGAAAGAAATATTATTGGATTATTAGACCATCAACAAATGGATATAGGTTTGAATATGGTATGCCAATATTATTATGGTTAAGAGATTATTTGAATATTGTAGAAAATAAAAGAGAAGCAAAATATCTATTAAGAAATGAAAAAGTTTTAGTAAATAATAAGAAAATAAAAGATTTGGGATATAATGTTGGACTTTTTGATGTTATATCAATTAAAGATTTAAATAAAAATTATAGAGTTGTTATGTCTGATAATTTAAAATTAAAATTAGTTGAAATTCCAGAACAAGAAAAAGATTTGAAAATAATAAAAATTGTAAGGAAAAATCTTGTTAAGGGAGGAAAAATACAAGTTACTGGAATTGATGGAAGGAATTTTATAATTGATGATAAAGATATAAAAACAGGAGATAGTATTTTATTTAATACAAAAGAAAATAAGATAGAAAAGATAATAAAAATGAATAAGGGAAGTTTAATATATATATTCTATGGAGCAAAAGTAAGTACTATTGGAAAATTGGAAAATATAAAAATATTCAGAAAACCTTTCGGATATACAAGATTCGTAGAATATATAAATATAGATAATAATAAGAGGGAAGAAACAATATTTGATTATTCAATTGTAATAGGCGAAGAAAAACCTTTAATTACTGTAAGATGAACTCAAATAAAAATAATATAATGAGAAGAATTGTTATTGATAAAGTAACAGTAAATATTGGGGTAGGTAAACCTGGTGAACCTTTGGAAAAGGCAGAAAAATTATTAAAAAAGATGTTTCCAGATCTTAAACCTGTTAGAACAAAAGCGAAAAAAAGGGTACAGGCTTGGGGAATTAGACCAGGATTGGAAATTGGGGTTAAATTAACAATAAGAGGTAAGAAAGCTGAAGAAACATTGAAATGGTTATTAAAGGCAGTAAATAATACATTAAAAGAATCTCAATTTGATAAATATGGAAACTTTGGATTTGGAATAAAGGAATATGTATGGATACCTGGTATGAAATATGATCCATCAATTGGTATATATGGTATGGATGTTATAGTAACTGTTAGGAGACCTGGATATAGAGTAATGTATAGAAGAATTAAGAGGTCAACAATACCTGAAAGACATAGAACTACAAAAGAAGAAGTTATAGAATATTTAAAAAATAATTTCGGTGTAAATATTGTAAAAGAATAATTTTTAATATTTTTTATAATATAAAGATAAGATGAGACTTCCAATTATGATAGATTATGTAGAAATACCTAATGGTGTAAATATATCAATAGAAGATGGAAAAATATATATAAAGGGACCTAAAGGAGAAAAATATAGAAATATAAATAATAGAAATATTATTGTTGAAATAAGGGAAAATAAAATAATATTTAAGGCATATTTTCCTTCAAAGAAAATAATTAGAGATATGAATACAATGATTTCTCATATAAAAAATGATATTGAGGGAGTAACAAAAGGTTTTGTATATAAATTGAGGGGTGTTTCAATACATTTTCCATTGAAATTAAGATTACAAAATAATAAATTAATAATTGAAAATTATATAGGTGGGAGAGATATAAAGGAGATAGAAATACCTCAAGGAGTAAAAGCTATATTGAATGAAAATGAAATTACATTAGAGGGTCATGATATAGAATTATTGGGAAATCTGGCAGGATTAATAGAAAATTCAGTAAAGCCAAGAGAAAAGGATTTAAGAAAGTTCCAAGATGGAATTTATATTACTCAAAAACCATGATGAATAAATTATTAAAATTAAGAAAAATAGTTAAAAGGAAAAAACCAGATTATCTTAGATTTCAATGGTGGAAAGTAATAAAATTAAGAAATAAAAAAGAATCCTGGAGAAGACCAAGGGGTATACATAATAAGATAAGAAGGAAATTAAAAAGTAGGGTTTCTATGATAGAAGTTGGATATGGTTCTCCAAGAGAAGTAAAGGGATTATTACCAAATGGTAAGAAACCTGTATTGATACATAATTTAGAAGAATTGGAAAAAATAGATAAAGAAAAAGAATGTGCAATAATTGCTTCTAATGTTGGAAAAAGAAAAAGAGAACAAATAATAAATAGGGCAAAAGAATTAAATATTGAAATTTTTAATATCTAATATTTATATAATTTGAAGTAATCTATTATGAAATTTTTTATCTTTTCGGAATTCTCATATAAATCTCTTCCAGACATCTCTATTAATTTCTTTTTTCCTCTAACTTTTTCTAGATTAGATTTCATTAAACTCAATACTTTTGAAAATCCCATGCTTAATAAAAATTTTTCAGTCCCTTTAGATTTACTTATATCAAAATCTTTAAATTCTTCTACATTATGGGAACTTTCTATACTTACATCTAAATCACCAACAAGTGTATTTATATTATAAGCATTAATTATTATTGTTAATTCAATTTTCCAGTCGATCTTTGGTTCTTCTTTCCAGTAATTTTTATAAGCTTCCCATTTAGCTTCTATGAATAACAAACCTTCTGGAGTTAATCTATGAAAATAATATTTTTCATATCTATCTTTTTTAAATATTCCTTCCCATTTATTATTTTCAAGGAATTTTTCAAAATTTTCATAAAAATCCTGTGGAACAAATTTTATTTTTGATCTTACTCTTGTTTTATATATTGTTTCCCAGGTCATAGTTTAAATGATGCTGTAAAGTCTTTTGCTAAATTTATAAAATTATCCGCAATTTTTCCAACATTTCTCTTATGTTCCTTTAGTTCACTATCATATAAATACCTTTCAAATAGTCCTCTAAGAAATATATTGAATGGTTTGTCTCCAAAATATTTTTGATAATCTGTTATTAAATCCCCATTTATTTTTATATTTAGATTTTCTGCATATTGTTTCATATTATCTAATAATTTTAAACTATCAATTGTAATATATATATCATAACTATATGTTACATAATCGGTTATTTTCTTTTCTGTATGCCATTCTAAATTTATAGATCTAGATCCATCATCTTTTACCTTTTCTTCATGTTTATTTTCAAAAAAGTCAAATCCTATATTATCCCAAAATTCTTTCATTGATTTATAGAATTTTTGAAAATCAACTAGTCCAGTATATGAGAATGTTTTTCCATCAACAATCCTTTCCTTTGGTGGCATAATAAATAAAAAAACTTTAATAATTAAAAGTTAAACTTTTTATAATGTATAGGGTAATATCTTTTTTGCATAGGCTAAGGGAGAAAAAGGATTCAATTATAGTTGTAGAAGGTAAGAGAGATAAGGAAGTATTAAAAGAATTTGGATTTAATAATGTATATGCAATATATGAATTGAGAAAGGATGAAGGGATATTTTTAAATTATAAAGAGGCAATTATATTAACAGATAACGATAATAAGGGAAGAATTTTATATAAATATGTAAGGAATTTATTAGAATCTGATGGAATAATTATAAATGATATTGAAAGGAGAAGATTCTTTAAATATTTTAGAGTAAGGGAAGTAGAAGATCTAAGAAAACATATTGAGGAAATAAAATTCTATATTAATTATTTTGAGAATCCTGAGAAGATCTTGTACTTTTAATTTTTTTAATTGGATATGATAAAGGGTTTTTAATTAATGAACAAATATTATCTGGAGTACATATTCCAATATCCTTATAATATATTTCATTATTGCAATTTGGAGTTAAATATTTTTTATTATTTTTATATAATTTCTTATGCCATTCTAATTGATATTCTATATATCTATCCTTTAATGGATCTTGTAAACTTTCATTCCATTCTTTTATATATTTTTCAATTTTATCCCAGTCCCATCCAATATTTGCAAAGAAATTTATTAATATAAATAAAGATCTTTTTCTTCCATCATCCATTTCTTTATTATTTAATATATTTTTTATACATGGAGGAAATAAATCTTCATTTATTTCTATTTTTCTTTTCTTTATTTCTTCTACATCTCTCTTTGCCTCTTCAATTCCTTCTTGATTTTTATAATTTTCTGCTAATTGGCTAATTTTTACTGCTTCAAATTCATTTTTTATTTTCCATAATAAAGAATCATTAATTAATTTTTTTAATTCCTTTGATTCTTTTCTTTCTAAATCTTCAGTTAAATATGGTATACCTTCATATGAATAATTATTTATATTGGAATCTTCAGGATTTAATTTTTCTATATAATTTTCTTTTATTGGTATAGATAGATTTCCTGTTTTTTCATTTATTGAATATAAGCATCTAATTAAATGCCTTGATGATATTAATATTGTATCTATTTCAATTATATCATATGGATTAAATTTCTCTATATCATTTACTCCATATTCTTTCAATTCCTCCTCACTAAATTTTAATAATATTATTTTCTTTAATTTTTCTTCTATTTCCTTTGATATATATAATGCTAATATCCTTGCAAGATCTGGGAATAATTTCCTTGTCTCTTCTTCTACAAAATTATCCTTTTTATATATATTTATTGTTTCTGGGAATATTTCCCATGGAATTGCTATATGGAATCCTTTTCCTCCAGAATATTTTATATATATAGGATTAATATTTTTTTCTTTTAAATAATCAAAGATAATTCTTGCAGTAACTTTTGATAGATCTAAAGATTTTGTATCTATATCTATTATAAAATCCCATCCCAATCTATATTCATTTAAATCTCTTTTTGAAACTTTTTCACTCAAAATATTTAAATCTATCCATCTTTCAATTGATATATGAAATGAAATAGCACCTTTTTTAATATAATTTATTATATCATCTTCTGTTTCTATTTTTGATGGTCTATGCCCAAAACTATTATTTGATAATAAATATCCAACTTCTCTATTTTGTGAAATTTTTACCATATCTTCCAAAATTTCTTTATTATTTTGATAGAATTTAATTAGATTATTTATTACTATACTCATAATAATTTTTTATTGCAAAAAAATAAAAATTACAAAAATTTATAAAAATTTATAAAATCATTCTAATAATGTTTTATGAAGTTCAAATATATGATGTAGTAAGGGTACCGCCAAATGAAATAACAGATAATGTAAATGAAATGATAGAAAAAATATTATTAAATAATTATGTTGGAATGGGTGGAAAAGAATATGGGATAATTGTAACAATAAAATCTATAGATGAAATATCAGAAGGTATAATGGTTTTTGAAGATGGGGGAATATATTATAAAGTAAAATTTACTGCAATTTCATATTTGCCAATTATTTCTGAACTAACATATGGATTTGTATCATCTATAACAGAATTTGGAGCATTTATAAATATAGGACCTATAGATGCATTGGTTCATATTTCTCAAATAATGGATGATGAAGTATCAGTTTCTGGAAAGGAAGCTTTAATTGGAAAAAACAGTAGAAAAGTATTAAAGGTAAATGATATGGTAAAAGCTAGAATAGTTACAGTAAGTTATAAGAGTGTATCAAATGTAAGAATTGCAATGACAATGAAACAACCAGGATTGGGAAAATTGGAATGGCTTGAACAAAAGAAAAAATCTAATAAATAATGGCATATAAAAAACCAAAAAGAAAAATATGTAGAAATTGTAAGGCAATAATTGATAAAGATGTAGATAGATGTCCATATTGTGGTTCTACAGATTTATCTGAGGATTATTCCGGATTTATTGTAATTGTAAATCAAAATAATTCTGAATTCTCTAAAAAATTAAATTTAAAAGAAGGTAAGTGGGCAATAAGGGTATTATAAGATGGATGTAAATAAAATAATAAAAAAATGGGTTCTATATAATAAATATAAGTATGGAAATGTAGATGTAAATTCTGTTGTATCAAAAATAGTATATGAAAATCCAGATTTAAAGAAAAATATAAAAGAGATAATTCCAAAAGTTAAAGAAGAAGTAGATAATTTGATTAATATATCTAGAGAAGAAGCTTATAATATATTATTAAAAGAATATCCAGAATTATTAGAAGAAAAGAAAAAAGAAGAAAGAAAAGGATTGCCAGCATTAGAGAATGCAATAGAAGGTAAAGTTAAGACAAGATTTGCTCCAAATCCTTCAGGATATTTACATATAGGTCATGCAAGGGCAATTATATTGAATCATGAATATGCAAAAATGTATAAGGGGAAATTTATATTAAGGATTGAAGATACAGATCCGAAAGTTAAAAAACCAGATCCAGATGTATATGACTTAATAAAAGAGGATGTTGAATGGTTAATAAATGATAAAGTAGATGAATTTTATATACAATCTGAAAGATTAGATATATATTATAAATATATAAAAGAATTAATTGAAAAGGGATTTGCATATGTAGATCTTTCTCCAAAAGAAATAATATCAAAATATAGAACAGATGGAATTCCTACAGAATATAGATTGAAAGAACCTGAATGGCATTTAGAACAATTCGAAAAAATGTTAGATGGATATTATGATGAAGAAAAGGCAGTAATAAGGATTAAAACTGATCTAAATCATCCTAATCCATCTGTAAGAGATTGGATTGCATTTAGAATTGTTGATCCAAACAAAAATCCCCATCCATATCTATTAAAAAAATATGGAGAAAATTATGTAGAAAGATATTGGTTATGGCCAACATATAATTTTTCTGTATCTATAGATGACCATTTAATGGGGATAACACACGTTTTGAGAATGAAGGAACATGAAGTAAATAAATATAAACAAGAATATATTTATCAATATTTTGGTTGGAAACTTCCAACAATAATAAATTATGGAGCTCTATTAGTAAAAGATTTACCATTACATAAATCTGAAATAAGGAAATTAATAAAGGAAGGAAAAATATCTGGATGGGATGATCCATTTTTACCAACATTAAGAGGATTAAAAAGAAGAGGAATTGATAGAGAGGCAATAAGAAAATATATTATAGAAATAGGTCCAAATCCTGTAGATGTAATTGTAGATTGGAATAAAATATATACATATAATAGAGAAATATATGATAAAAGGGCTAAGAGATTTTTTATAATAAGAAATCCAATAAAAGTTATAATAAATGATTTACCATTAAATAAAATAATAAAAGTTAAAAACCATCCTGAAGTAGATTTGGGATATAGGGAATTTATAATAAAATCTAATATAATTTATGTAGATAAAAATGATATAAATAATAAATATTTAAGATTATTTGAAGGATTTAATATTGAAATAATAGATAAAAAGGAAGATTATGTTATTGCTAAATATATATCAGATAGTATAGAAGATGCAAGAAAATTGAATGCAAAAATTGTTCAGTGGATACCTGAAGAGTATAAAGTTAATATAAAAATATGGGAAAAAGATGGTATAATAGATGCAATTGCTGAAAAATATGTATTAGAGTTAACAAGGGATGGAGAGATAATTCATGGAATAAGATATGGATTCTTTAAAAGGGAAAAAGATTATTTAATATATATGCATAAATAATTTTTAAATGAATTTTTATAATATATAAAGATGGTTAGTGAAGAGGAAATTGCATCAAAGTATGAAGAGTTTGAAAATCTAAGACAAGCATATTTATTAATAGAAAATAAAAGACAGAAGGTTTTACAAGATCTAGCTGAGACAGAAAATGCATTAAAGGAATTATCAAGCTTACCAGATGAAAAGAAGGTTTATTTTATGATAGGAAATGTACTAATAGAGAAGGATAAAAAAGAATTGATAAATAAGTTAAATGAAGATAAAGAAATATTAACAGTGGAAGCAGAAAAGTTAAAAAAACAGTCTGATATATATAAAGAAAAGTTGGATTCTTTAACAAAGGAATTAAATGATTTATTAAAGAAATCAAATTTACAATCTAAATAAATAATATCATAAAAGATAATCAAAAATATTAACCAAAGGCATAAAAATGGTAGAGAAATATATATTTATATGGTATCTTTAGGAGACATATTTAAGTCAAAGAAGAAAGAAACTTCTGATCAGTATGTGGAAGTAATACCTACTCAGAAAGCTGAGGAGGTAAAAATTTATGTTAGAGTATTTAGGATAAAGGATCCATCAGAAGTTAAAGCTGTTGTGGATTCATTAAGGGAAAGAAATTATATAGTATTTGTGGATATATCAGGATTAAATGCAGGTAAAGATCTTGTAGAAGTAAAAAGAGTTGTATCTAGAATAAAATCTGTTGTAGATGCAATTGGTGGAGATATAGCAGCTGTAAGTAAAGATTGGATTATTGCTACACCACCATATGTAAGAATCTGGAGAGGACACCAAATGTCTGCAGTTGAAGAAGTAAAACAAGAAGATCAGCAATCTTAATATATTTTTGATAATCCCTTTTCATCTTCTATTATTATAGTCAATTCTCTTTTATTATTTAATACATCTTCTATATAATTTATTTTTTCTATTATTTTATTATATTTTTCTTTATCATCAGAATACAATATTTTAAAGCTTTCTAAATTATTTTTTATATTCATTAAAAAATCATCTATTGCTTTAATTTCAAATTTTGATTCAATACCAGGAGTTATCTCTATTTCAATTTCTTTTAATATTACCTTTGCATAAGGAGATTTTAAAAATAATTTTCTTGCCTTTTCTATATTATCTATTTTATATTCTATTTTTATATAACCCCTATCTTCTAATGGTATTATTTCAAATGTTCTATAATTGCAAGAATTACATTTAAATATATAAAGTAATGATTTACCTATCTCTGGAAAATCATATTCAATTGTTTTTATTTCAATATCCTTAGAATTACAAACTGGACAGGAATCTGTTAAAATTATCATATATCTTTAATAGTCTAAATATTAAATTCATTTGGGCTCTTGCCTTTGATATATCTTTTTTATCAATTATTATAACATTATCTTCAATTTTTATTCCTTCTTGAGATTCTAAAAATTTTAATATATCTATTAAATTTTTATCTTCAATATTAATTATTATTTTCATACAGCTTTTATTTTTTTAATTGTATTTGGTCTTAATTTTACTAATATTTTTGATCCACAATATATGCATTTAACTTTTTTTAATGCAGTTTCTCCATCTATTATTCTTTTACAATTTATACAAATATATTGGGTCATTGTATACTATAAGCCTTTCCAGCAAATTTTTTGCCACAGTGTGTACAATACCAAATTCCATAAGATAATCTCTTTACTGATATATTATTACAAAATGGGCATTTTAATTTTTTATTTCTATATTTCTTTTCAACTTCAACCAAATTTTCTCTTATTCCTTTTCCATATTTAGAACCGAATCTTGCAACAGGACCTAATAATTTAGTATGACTCATAATTTACATATATTTTAAAAATGTTTTATAAATATTGCATATTATGGTATCTGTAAGAGATGTAAATGGTCAAATACTTGTAGAAAGATTAGCCAAATATTTATTCGAAAATTATAAAGATATAATAAAACCACCAAGTTGGGCATTTTTTATTAAAACAGGACCAGATAAAGAGAGAAATCCAGATTTTCCAGCAGATTTAGATTATAATGGAGGACCTGGATGGTGGTATTATAGAGCAGCATCAATTTTAAGAAAAGTATATTTATATGGACCAATTGGGATTTCTAGATTAAGAAGAAAATATTCTGGATTAAGAAAAAGGGGAATGGAACCTGGAAAAGTTGTAAAAGGATATGGAAAATTAATAAGGGAAATATTGCATCAATTGGAAAATGCAGGATTAGTTATGAAGGTAACTGAAGGAAAGAAAAAGGGAAGAGTTGTAACAAATAATGGAAGAAGTTTATTAGATAAACTAGCTAATGAAATATATAAAGAATTAAATAATGAAAGTAAGAATTTAATTGATTATATAAAATCTATTTCATGAGAGGTGTAAGTTTATGGATTGAATTTTTAATATATACTGCATTTGCCCTTTCTATATTATCTTTTGTATTATATTTTGTTCATCTAACAATTCAAAATCAACAGGATGAGTTAAACTTAAAATATATTGTAAAATTATTGACAAATTTAAATTATCAAATAGAAACAGTTGGATCTTGTTATTCATGTAATTATAAAGCTTATGATAATTTACCAACAAAAACAATTATATATATTTATCCTGGAGAAATAATGTGTATATATTATTCTACTATAAATTATTCTTTACAAGTTCCTCCATATATAAATTTAAATATAACTCAATTATCTGCATATGATTATGAATATAATTTTACTGTTAATACAATTCCATTTAATATATTAAATGGTCCTAACCTTACAATTACAAATAATTTATGTTTATTATTAAATAAGAATCAATCTGGTTTATATATTAGTTTATGTTAAATACAAAAGAAATTAATATAATAACTATTAGAATTATTTACATTATAACAAAAACAAATCCAATTTGGTGGATTATATAAAATAAAGTTTTCATTACAATATTTTAATATACTTTGATTTACAATAAAAAATCCTTTAAAATAATAACAACAATTTATATTATTTCCATTACATTCTTGAATTGATAAATTATATGAAGATATACAAATGAAAGAAAAATTATAATTAATTTCTTTTGCATAATTCTCAAAATATATTGTATAATTTGATATATAATTATATCCGAAATTTTGATATGTATATATTATTTGATCTTCAAAATTCTCTCCTATTAAATTTGGATTAATAGTATTTACTGGGGAAAGATTGTAATAAGTAATAAAAGATAAAATAATAATAATTGCAATTGTTGCTAATAATATATATTGAGATTTCATCCAAATATAATTAGTATATATGGATTAAAATAATTTTGCCCTGCATATAAATATTCAAATATCGGTTCATAATTTTCTATATATGTAGAATTTACTTGTTTTCCAAAATAGCATATTGTAATATTATTATTTGTTAGGTTTATTATTTCATATATATATAAATTATTGTTACATGAAGAATTTAGGTAAATTAAATTATTTGGGTCAAAAGAATAAATATTATAATTGTTATATTTACCATAATAAGTATATAAAAAGAAAAATGTTAATAATATTATTGAAAATGCTAGTTCTACCAATATTATCCAGCTTCTCATTTTATATATATTGTTAATTGATCTTTATATAATGTATTTACCATTGTTGTATTTAGTACATATACATTGAAGCTTTCTGAATATGTATAATTACTTACATTATTTCCTGGATATGTTGTTCCGTTAAATATTGTTATATTTAAATTATTAAAATAAAAATATACATTTTGATAATTTTCTGATAAATTAATTAAATTATTTAGATTTATTACATTTATTGGTTTAATATAATTTATTTCAATATATGGAATTTGAGTAGAAAATGCTAAATATAGTGCTGTCTGTTTATCTAAATATGGATTTGAATATAGATAAAAATAATAATTTTGATAATTATAACTATTATCTAATGTTGCATTTAAGAAATAAAGATTATTATAATTATCATTATCATATTGAGAAGCATAAGAAATATTTATTATTGGATTGTAATTTGTATATAATATAGAATATAGGTATTCTGGGCAAGTAGTTTTTATGTATCTTCTTAATATTATACCATTCTCATATTCATAATATAAATATCCGTTATATAAATTGTTTAGATTGAATATTTTATTATAAATATTTGTTGAGTCTAAAATAAAACCATAACTAGATTGTGAAGTATTCCAAAATATCATATTATTTGAATTATAATATTTTTGTGTATTAAATATATACCAATAAGTGTTAGAAAATATTATATCCTTTATAGATAGATTTGTGAAATTATATAGATATAATAAAGCTAGAGAATCATTGTAAACATAAGAAGTTAAATTATAAGGCTCATATTCAGAAGTATAAAGTGAAAATCCAATTTTGATATGTGAAGAGCAGTCTGTAGAATATGTTTCTGGAATAGAATAATAGTTATTACCATAGATATCTATTATATAAGAAAAATATGCCAAACCATAGTTGTAATCATTATATATTGCGAAGTTATTATTAGAATTAGACAATCCTAAATCGTTATATTGAGAAAAATCATAAGTTAAATTCGGACCTATAATAAATTTATAATTATTGGTTAAATTTGGTTGATAAATTATTTTTATATTTGGTATTACATTATATGGAATTAAATTTATATAATATGCATTAATATTTTGACCAGATATTTGTAATTTATCATTATTGTCATCATTATAACAATAATAAATATATAAAGAATTCTGGTTTCCAGTAGATGGTAGATTTATATTACATTTATCTCCTAATTGTATATATGCATTATAATTATAACTCTCATTTTGAATATTAAATAATATTAAATAATTGCCTTTGGGAATACTGTTATTATAAGTAATTTTAAAGTTATTATACTGTGTACTGTAAATATCATCTCCCGGATTTATATATGAAATATTTATAGGAGTATTATTTGTCCAATATTGACTAAATTGTTGATAATTTTGATAACTAAAATTATCATATACTGGAAATATTTCTTTTCCATCAACTGAATAACTATTTATTCCATTTATTGGAGAAATGTTTAATATTACATAACTATTTGGAGATATATTTAAACTAACCCAAATTCCATAAGCATTATTATTAGAACTATTGCAATTTAAATTATTATTTAAATAACAAAAATAATAATTATTACCACTTAAATCTTCTACAGATAGATTAGAGCCATTCTGTAACCAATAAAAAATATCAGTAGAAGTTATAAATATAGGATAATTAATTAAATTTTGGCTTGAGGGGTTAGAGACATTAATTAGAACATATTGTGGTTGATTATTATTTATATTAAAATTTGTAAAATTTGAATAAAAAAATATACCAACATTAGGATCTAGATATGTATTATTTGTATTATTTAGTACTCCAGAATAATTTGTTAAAAAGGATATATTTAATGGATAATATATTGGAAATGATGTACAAAAATCATTATATGCAAATTCATTAATTAAATTATTGTATATTGAAGAATTTTGTAAACATTGATAGTACATAGATAATGGTATTGAAACATTTAATGATAATAAATAATATTTAGTTTCAATTGAATTTAATATATTGTTTATATAGGTATTATAATAACTTATTTGATTATAATTATCAATATTATTTATTATATATCCCTTATAAATTGCTAAATAGAATGTTAAAAATGAAATGAAAATTACTATTGCAATTATACCTTCTATTTCTTTTACTATCCCTCTAACCATAATCTCTTTCTAATTAATGTTGGATCTGCACCTCCGTGCCAAGAAACTCTCGGTTTTACTTGAACAGGATATATTTTTTCAGATTTATCATCTAAAATTAAAGCAGCACCTTTTCTCTTTGGTAAATTATCATTCATATATATATCAATATCCTGTGCAGTAAAATTCTTCATTATTTCATTTAAAGATTTTAAATCTCTTTCTGCAGTTACTCTATGTGATATAACTATATCACTTTGGGTAATTACATCTGTATGCATTTTACCAGGTTGCTGTGTTGCTAATACTAATGTTATACCAGGTTGCCTTCCTTCTCTTATTATTTGTATTAAAGGTTCTGTTGCTGGTGTAATTGAATCATTTGGAATTGCTTCATGTGCCTCATCAATTGCAATCCATATCAATGGAAATTCTCTTGTACCCAATTCTTTTGAAATATATATTTCTTCCAATTCTTCTACTTTTCTATATATTAATCTTTGATAAAATATTTTCTTAGATATTAATCCAATTACTAGATTTTTTATTGACCATCCTCCAGTTATTGCAGTATATAATGATATATCTAATATATTTATATAACCTGGTTTTGTTAAATTTCTTATACTTTCAGCTTTTTCGGAAAATAATCCCCAACTATCTGCATTTTCAAAATATGTAGTTATAGCGTTTTTCATATTACTATCTATATCTAATTTTTCTGTATAACTTATTATATCCTGTATAGAATATCCATTATTATTTTCTTTCATCCTTTTTATAATTTTTTGTATATATAATGCAATATTTGATGTTGGATCTAAATTAAATGTTAAAACCCATTCAATTCCTGATAGATCTGATGGATTTAATTGAAAAACATCATCTATAGGAATATTTATTTTTCTATATTCATCTAATAAACCTTTGGGAACCAATATTCTACAATTTTTTATTGATTTTGGTTTTAAACTCCATTTTTCCAATAATTCAGCATCTCTATAATTTGGAAATTTCATTGTCCAAAATATTCCCATTGTATCAAATATTAATCCTGAGAAATTATTTAATAAATCTTTTTCAAGATCAGATAGACTTTCAAATATTGAAGCTAATGTATAACTTTTTCCTTGTCCTCTTTTTCCAGCAATTAATATTAAATGTGGAAGATTTACATCTAAATAAACTGTGTTTGCTAAAGACAAAGCATTTTCCATTTTTATATATTCTTTACCTATGAAAATTGAACCTTCCAATCCATATTTTTCTAAATCATCTAATGATCTTCCTACAATAATATCCATACATTTTATGTAAATTTTTATAATTAATAAATTAATAATACAAAGTAAATATACAGCTTTGTTGATTGGTAGATTTCAACCATTTCATATTGGTCATTTAGATGGTTTATTGAAAATTCTAGAAAAATATGATGTAAATAATATAAAAATTATTGTCGTCAGAAATGAAAATTCTAGATTAGATAGTAATCCAATACCATTAGATGTTACAATAGATAATATATTAAAAGGTTTAGAGAGAATATATGGAGAAAAATATAATATTGAAGTATATGGTATTTACTATAAAAATTTAATTGATCTCTTTGTTAAAATTGGAAATATTCTTAATTATAATAAATGGAAAACAGATTATATAATAAATACTGGCGATATAAAACGTTTAATAATGTTTAAAATAGCTGGAATATTTTATAAAATAATTTATGATATAGATCTTAAGGTTATTTATAGTCCTAGAATTATTAGTGGAAAAGAAATTAGGGAAAATATAAGAAATGGAAATATAAAATATAGTAAATATATAGTTTATCCAGAAAAAGAAATAATAAATTATATTATGCACCCGCCGGGATTTGAACCCGGGTCGCGGGCTTGGAAGGCCCGCATCCTGCCACTAGACGACGGGTGCAATATATATTCTTAATAAGGTTAATATTATTAAACTTTGTAATCTTATCAATTGAAGATTTTAAAGAAGAGAATAATGAAAATATAACTTTGTAATTGAAATTATTTATATTTTTAAAGCATATTAAATATGATTAGTTATGGACAATATTCCAAAACATGTAGCAGTTATACCAGATGGTAATAGAAGGTATGCTAAAAAATATAATTTATCCGTATATGAAGCATACAAAATTGGTTCTGATAAAGCTGTAGAATTTTTAAATTGGTGTATAGAATTTGGTATAAAAGTTGCTACAATTTTTATTATTTCATATGACAATTTTATAAAAAGACCAAAGGAAGAAGTAGATCCTATATTAGAATTATTAAGAGAAAAATTAAAAATGGTAAGGGAAGATAAAAGGATTATTGAAAATGGAGTAAAAATAAAGATAATTGGCAGGACATATCTTTTACCAGATGATATTCAAAAAGAAATAAAGTTAGTAGAAGATTTAACAAAAAATAATTCTAAATATTATTTAAATTTGGCAGTTATATATGGAAGCAGACAAGAGATAATTGATGGAATTAAAAAATTATTTGAAGATTTTAAAAAGGGTATTATAGATATTAATAATTTGGATGAATCATTATTTATGAAATATTTATATTTTGATAATGAAATTCCATATCCAGAGCCAGATTTAATAATAAGGACAAGTGGAGAACATAGAATAAGTAATTATCTATTATATCAGGCTGCATATTCTGAATTATATTTTATAGATAAATATTGGCCAGAAATTACAAAAGAAGATTTTATAAACGCAATTGAATGGTATAAGAAAAGGGAAAGAAGATTTGGAAAATAATGGACCCGCCGGGATTTGAACCCGGGATCTCCGGCTAGCCAGGCCGACATCCTACGACTAGACTACGGGCCCAATAAATTTTAAATATCCTTTAAATTTATATATAATATGCTGGAATAATATATACTTTTGTATTATAAATATCTCTTACTTCAAATTCATCTAGAGTTATTATTAATCCTTTTTCTGGTTTATATTTTTTAATAAATGTATAAAAGCCTTTATTAATCCTTCTAGATGTTTTTACTTCTATTGGAATAATCTTATCTCCTTTTGTTAAAATAAAATCTATTTCTGCCTTTCCAGTTGTCCTCCAATAATTTATTTTCCAATCTGAAAAATTTTTTAATAATTCAATATAAACAAAGTTTTCCAATAATTGTTCTTTATCTGTTCTTTTATCATATTCTAAAAAATTATCTATAACAGAATTTCTCAAACCCAAATCTATAAAATATATTTTTTTAGCTTTTTTTAATTCTGTTACAACATTTTTATGAAAAGGTTCAATTAAATCTATTATATATGTATGTTTTAATATTGTTATATAATTTTCAACTTTTCTATAACTTATTTTTAATTCTTTAGAAACTGAAGAAATATCTAAAATATTTCCTATTATAAAGGATAAATATCTAGTAAGATCTATAAATTTTGAAGAATCATAAATATGGAAAAAATTTACAATATCTTTTTCAATATATAAATTATATAAATTTTTTAATAATATTTTCTTTTCTTCAAAATCTTTTGCTATAGAAACTTCTGGATATCCTCCATATATTAAATATTCTTTTAAATATTTTATTATTTCCTCATTAAAAGATGGTTTTTTAATTTCATCATCTTTTTCTAAAAATCCCCTTAAAGATTCTCTTTTTTCTTTTACTAAATTTGCAAGTCCCTTATCTTTTGATAATAAAAATTCATAGAAATTAAAAGGATATAAAGTAAATAATATTAATCTTCCAACCAAATCTGGAAGTATTTTTGTATTAATTTCTAATGTTGAAGATCCCGATATAAAAATTTTAATGTCATTAAAATTATCATATATTATTTTCAATATTTTTCCACCATCTTTCAATTTTTGAATTTCATCTAAAAAAAGAAATAATTTCTTTTCGTCTTTATATCTTTTAATAAAATCTATATAATTTTCTTCAAAATTTTTTCTATATTCATCTATATACATATCAATATATACTTTATTTTCATTGATTTTTTCATAAATATTTTTTAATAATGTAGTTTTTCCAGCCTGTCTTGGTCCTCTTATTCCAATTATTTCCTTTCTTCCGATAAACTTATTTATTTTTTCTTCTATTTCTCTATTTATATATGTCATAATAACTCTATTATTTTTTCAATCTTTATAAAAATAACTCTATTATTTTATCAAACATATTTTAGAATATTAAATATTTTTTAAGTATGAAAATAATTATAATTTATGGTTTATGGATATATGGGAAAAATTTTAAGAGTAAATTTAACTGAAGAGAAAATTTCTATAGAACCTTTACCTTCAGAAGATATATTGAGAAAATGGTTGGGAGGAAGAGGAATTGGTACATATTATATAATAAAGGAAGTACCACCTAATGTAGATCCTTTAAGTCCTGAAAACAAATTAATTATTGCTACAGGACCTGTAACTGGAATTGCTGGAATTCCAACTGCCGGAAGATGGTCTATTGTTACAAAATCTCCAATAACAAATACAATTTATGAAGGAAATGCTGGAGGAAAATTTGGTGCAGAATTAAAATTTTCAGGTTTTGATTTTGTAATAATTGAGGGAAAAGCAAATAGACCTGTATATTTATGGATATATAATGGAAAAGCAGAAATAAGGGATGCAAAAAATTTATGGGGAAAGACAGTTTATCAAACCGTAGATTTAATTAGGGAAGAACTATCATCAATTGTAGGAAAAGATGATGCAAAAAATATTAAAGTAATTAGTATAGGACCTGCAGGTGAAAA